>Ga0209785_1000276_pt1 | contig 17655 bp, 2 predicted proteins | sample WorMetG1BERMUDA2_FD_187403 | JGI IMG/M metagenome (GOLD analysis project Ga0209785, IMG submission 187403) | Marine gutless worms symbiont microbial communities from Max Planck institute for Marine Microbiology, Germany - Inanidrilus... ...
CTCTGCGACTCATTGAAGAAGTAGAAGGTCTCATGACCGACCATGATCTTCATATCGCTGTTCCAGGAGACCGAACTCTCCCCGAAATAGTGGAAGGTGTTGGGTTCTGCATCCAGAATACCATCCCCATCATAAGGATTGCCATTCAGATAGTAGCGTACCCTGCTCCCGTCATGGGTGATGCGGATGGCCAGCGGTTGATTGTTCTGATTTATCGCTGTGCCGTACCCGACCTCATTGTGGTTTGACTCCGATGTATCACCATTATCATAATTGATCCGCCAGGTACTGCTGCTGTATCCGCTATATGTACTGTTATCCGGCCCGCTCGCTGCGGCGGGAAAGTGCTCGGCACCATCAAAAAAACCAAGACGACTGACATCATCCGGGCTGTCCCAGATCATCTTGCTCAATTCCATGAAATAGACAAAGTTTGCGTAGTTGTCCCACTCTTCGGTGACAGAGGGGTCCTCCTGCACCAGCCAGACATTGATCGCGCTCTGGTGATAATCATACTCACCCTGTAATTCATTATTAGCGTCCACATGGGCGTGGGTGCGCACGATCATAAACCCGATCGGGTTCTCTGCAGAAGCGCTCAGGTTGTCGCTGAACTCCGGAGCGTTCCTGGGGATAAACTGCACCGCCTTACCGGTCCAGATATTGTTGTACGCCAGATCTCCGTTGTTGGGTCGTCCATACAGATAGAGCTCACCGCTGCCGCTGAAATTCGAAACTGTCGAAACCCCTGGATCATTGTAATCGTATCCGCCCCAGGGGCTGGTTTCGGTTGGAAAAAACAGGCCATCCCGGCTGATATTGTGAGTATTGACTCCGGCTGTGCCAAAGTTGGTCCATCCGGCTGCCTGCGCAGCTGCCAGAGAGTCAAAAGTCTGACGGTAATAATAGGATGTGCCACTCAGCAGACCGGCCCCCGGCAATAAGAAGAAGAGCGCTATCCGGAAAATACGGCCTGCTGTTCTGTTCTGACACTGTTTCATAGTCCTGTCCTTTATCCGTTTCATCATCACAAGCCCCCTACTTGAGCATCAGGATCGAGCCGCTGTACGTCTGCCCGCCTGCTTTGATCTGATAGATATAGACGCCTCCAGGCAATCCGAACCCGCTTTCGTGTTTGCCGTCCCAGAAAAGCTCACCCTGAGCCAGGGAACCGTCCCGCTTGAAGAGGCGCACCCGCTGCCCGCGCATGGTGAAGATCGCAACAGTGTAGGAGGAGTGCGGTCTGGAGAAGGAAAAACTGAGCCTCACCGAGGAACTCTGCTCCCCTCCCCTGCCCGGAGTGAAGGGATTCGGAGAGGATGTGACATTGTAAATCGGCCGCGCCTCAGCATTGGCCTTCATGGACAGCAGCGCGTAATACCGATGCAGGTAGTTGATCTTCGCGGAAACCGTCTCCGCACTCGTGTCCACCGCACCTCCAATCGGTATCCAGTTCCCGCTGCTCTCCTTCCAGTAGTAGATCGCCAGATCAGAGGCAGACCAGTCTGTCCCCACAGGCAGGTTGAGCCCTGCGCTGCTGTACTGGAGCACCAGAGTCGCGTCATCAGCCAGGCGCATCCCGTCCACAGGCGAACCAGCGGTATTGAACAACTCAAAGCTGAAACACCCGAGAGAGCCGGTAGCTGTGAGATTCCTCACAACACTGCTCGTCTGCACATCGTTTTCCATGGCCGTGCTCATATCCACAACCGAAATGTCCAGCGAGAACTGCCCCAGAAGCTCACCCTGATCCATGACAAAGCGGGTGTTGGTATTGTTCGGATCCATGACAATCTGCTGCCTGGAGGAATCAGCTTCCAGCAGCGCGTTGCGCATGGTCAGTTCCGGGATGGTGATGATTGCATTACTGGTTATAGTCACGTTGGTGTAGGTTGTTTTGAATCCATGCGCAGAAAGCCTGATCCTGTAGCTCCCTTCCGGTACATAATTGATCGTATACCTGCCGCCGTCTGGATCGGTATAGGTCTGCAGAGATTTACCCACCAGCCCGATTCCGCTTCCAGCCGTACGAGCATAAGGGGTGGTGATGACCTGATCATTCGAGCTGCTGAGGACCTCCACCTGCACAATATTGGGGAGCACACTCCCCGGATTGAGGGTATCCACCTTGAACACCGGAGCAACAGTCCCCCTGATACTGGCAAAGGGGGCAGGCCCGAAGAACACGCGCTGGTTGTCCGCATTCCCGATATCTGTATCAATGGATTCCAGAATGCCACTCCGGATATTGGTCTGAATCCCGAGCTGTGCGTTGGTCAGGGTACAGATAGCCTGCAGGGTCAGCGTGGTCACATACGCGGTCGGGACCTGATAGCTCAACCCGATGGTAACGGTCTCAATCTCACTGAAGTCGATTCCACTGGCAGAATCGAAGTTCAGGGTCACAGTTCCACTGGCATTGGTCTCCGGAATGTTGATCATCTCAGGACTGCTGAACGTCACGTTGCTGAAGACGCCAGCGTAGAAATTGGTGAGCACCACCTTCGTCACCCTGTACCCCTGAGCGCTGTTTTTTATCTGATAACTGAGCGTTGCGTTGGTAAAAATCGTATACACACTGGCTGTATTGACCACCCCGGAAAAGACAGACAGCGGTGGATACTTGATATCCATGTGCTGGAACCAGCCGGAGCTGAGCGTGGCAGCAGTCAACCCATAGGTGGAGCCGTTGTCCACCGAGGCGCTGAAGAGCAAATCAGTGAGTGCGTCCCTCTGAGCATGCTCAACCGTGAAGGTCAGATCATCTGACACTCCGGTTGCCAGCGGAGAAGCGGTGTAATCAACAGTGATCGTGCCACCGTTCACAGAGCAGACACCTCCAGCCGACGATGCGGGTGCAGAGACTGTGCTGAACGCATCAGGCAGGGTCACAATCAAATTGGTTATCACATTGCTGCAACTTCCGATGTTACCCACCCTGATCGACAGATTCGTGGTTGCGATCCCGCTGTCAGGGGCAACATAGATAAAGGGCCTGATGCCTGCAGCGTACCCGCTGAGATAAAAATCAGCAGCAGGCGCAGGATGGAAATAACCGATCTCCCACGATTTCCCGGTATAAAGCCGTGCCGTAGAACAGCCGGGATTAAGAGCGGAACTGTTGACATCACCCACCTGTAAACCAAACTGAACATTACTCCCCCCTTTGAAAAAAGGCGCGATGATCTGCAGAGTAACAGTATCTGTTTCACTGACCTGGACAGGGGACCCGCCGCCCTGATAGTCCAGCGCAACGACGTTGGAACTGACAGTGACAGATCCAGCGCCAATCCTGGAGCTCGCTGCTGAAACCGTGAACCCCTCAGGAGCAATGATAAGAGCCTGGTTGACAGGCCAGCCGCCTGTCCCGTCATTTCTGATATATACTTTCACCTCATTCTGATATTCCGTGGAATAGAGCCTGTTATAGACCCCGTCTTCAGGAGAAGTGACCTCAACATACCCTGAAGGAGGGGTTACTGCTTTGAGCTGCAGGCTGTTGACCGGCAGCTCTGTTGCCGGCGCAGAATAGAGAGCGTTATTAACGGTAACAGCAATCGGGAGTGCCGCCGCAGTTGTACAGGCGTTGGAAAGATGCATATAGATCGCATCTGTCTGCCCTGCATCCACGCCATCATAGAAGAAGGTGAACACCCCTGCAGCATAGCTGATATTGGTGGCGCTGCTGTTACTCACCGAACCCACGGACAGTCCGCCCTGCAACGCTGAGGGGATGGAAACCATTACCCGCTTGAGCGCATTGTTGAGGCAGCCTGTATTGCTGACCAGAAGAACAAGACCGAAACGCCGGGTGCTGGTATACACCTCGTTCTGCTTCAGAGAGGCGACAGCCTGCGGCTGCGGCATCTGTAAATGTATCCCATTGGTTTTTCCTGTTGCAGTCTGGTTGGTGAGAAAAACAGCCCCGGAAGTGGAGAAGCGCGATGCAGAATGCCAGTGGCTGCAAGCATTGGAACAGGTGACAAGATCATTGATCACAAAAGTGAGTACATCGCTCTGATTGGCCAGCAGCGGCTCGCCTGTATTGGTGTAGTAGACAGTGATCACGCTGCCGCTTCTGACAATCTGGCTGCCCGGCACCCGGGTGCTGGCTGCACCGGCAAAGGTGGCCGGGTCAAAAACCGTATCAGCAATATAGATCTTCAACTCCTCCAGATCATTGCCCGGAGCACCGTTGTTGACCAGAGTGAACTGGAGTGTGGATGTCGTGGTTGTAGAAAAAATAGTGTCCGGCCTGGAATCGGAAATCGGATCCAGCGGTCTGATAAAAGCAGTTGCAAAATAATCCAGTTTGTAGAACTCCATATCCAGACTGTCTGGAGAGATTGTACCTGCGTCACGATACAGGGAGGCGTTGGTTGCGTTAGCCACCCGTACAGCCACTGTCACATTGGTGAGTGAGCTGATATTATCGACACCGGTGAAGGAGATCACGTCACTGGATGAGGAGAGCAGATTGGTTGCCGGAGTGTAGACCGCAAAAATCCGGTTCCCCTGATTGCTGAGAACAGTACCGGCAAGTGAAGAGGAGAGACCGCTTATATTGGTGAACAGTAGCGGCAGGGTTATCTCAACCATCTGGATATGATTACCGGGGAGCCCTGTATTGGTGATTGTCACATTGTAGACCGAGGACGCGGTATTGATATTGACCCGCCGGGGTGATATGGCGGCCTGCCCGGAGGCGTCCGGAAAAACAAACTGTATGGAACAGCTCCCCCCGCTCCGGGTAACAGCAGGCTGCAGTCCGTATCCATCACCGTAATCCACCCAGCCACTCCAGCTGACATTGGTTTCACCACAGAGAAGATCATCCCTGACAATGAGGGAGATCACATCCACAGACCCGGCATCAAGATCATTGGCGCTGTAGTTGAGATAAATCTTTTCATCTCCGGCAGTGTTGATCTGAGTGCCGTCAAAAGCGTAGATGTTTGTATTGACAACAGAGACAGAAGCTCCAGGCCAGGAGGGGATAATCTGGATGCTGTCGCTGGTAAACGGGTAGGGCAGCTCAATCAGCACTCCCCTGACCGGCATCCCGACAGATTGGCCGTTATAGATTTTATAGGTGAACGTCGACTCATCGTCCGTGGAATAGATCTGACCGGGTGTCGCATCAGACTGAAAAATCTCCACGCCAGGCTGCTCGACAAAGTGCATCTCCAGAGATCCAGCTGCAATCGTCCCGATGGAAACCGGTCCCTGACCGTTGTCCACAGTTCCGGTAAATAAAAATCCGCTCTGCACTGTGCTGATATCATTCTCAAAGGCTATATAAATCCTGTCCCCCTGCCCGGCCAGCAGCTCAGCAGCGTTGGTATAGTGCAGGGTGATCGTACGCGGGACATCTGCAAGCACTATCCCGCACCCTCTCTCATTGGAAATGGAAAGAACCTTATCCTGAAGAGCAGCAGGGAAGCTGATCACCGCGTTGCTGATGTTGTTGCCCCCTGTCCCGGTATTGGTCAGAGACAACACAATCAGATTGGTGACAGCAGCAGAATGCGTATAGTACACATTGGGGGTGATATCTGCAGACGCGCTGGCCGGCGGTATTTCGATCACCACCCGGTTGGTCTGCCCGGCAGCAACAGAGAGTTCCTTCCATTCATTGCGCACATTGGTTGCTGCTGCAACCAGATAAAAGCTGGTTGCAGTCTCAATATGATCAATCATCTTAAACGTCACAATATCGCTCTGGCCCCCATACAGCAGACTGGCGCCCTGATAGAGCAGACGGATATAGTTGGTCGAGGCACCGGCATGAACAGTGACATTGGCAGGAAAGAGAGAGAGATGCGTACTGACCGGATCAATAATATTGGATGCCACAGAATCCGGGATATAGATGCGCACCTCACCCAGATAGTTCTCATATGCCGCGCTGTTGGACAGCACATAGGTCATCGTATTTGTGATTGTTGAAGAATCGATATTCACAGGCACCGCATATCCTGTGGCCAGAGCATCCGGGATCCGGAACGTGAGCTCCTTGCTCCCTTCCGGGATGAGAGCTGTATCCACAGTTTCAGAGAAATTCGTGGTATTCCCCACCTTTACGATAAAGGAGGCAGTCCCGGCCCCGGTAAGCCCCACGTTATCCACAACCTGCAGCGTGAGGATATCGTTTTCCGTATTCTGGAGGGGACCGACCGAATTCTCATAATACCTGATCCGAAGCACACCGCCGGCATAACTGATATTGGTGCCGCTGTTGAACATTTTCAGACTGCTGGCGCTGAGCACATCCGTGAACTGAGCCGGGAGCTGAATCTCCGCGATCTGGATACTATTCGATGTGCCGCCTGTATTAACAATGCTGAGTTTAATAGTGGAGACCACATCAGTCGTGGGAATAATATTTGTGGAGCCGAAACTCTGACTGTTCTGAACAGAAACCGCTGCATTCCCTGCTGCTGATGGTCTCTTCCAGCTGATGCACCAGCTGCCGCTGCCCTCCTGACCGGCCACATACCCGTCTCCGTTTTCATTATCCGCCTCCACGGTGATGGAACCGCTGGAAAGATCGGACATCGGAATAACAGTATCATGGAGGTCAAAGGTGATAGTATCAGACGCACCGCTGTCAATGGATTTTCCGGCTGCTCCATAATCGATGATAAAACCATTTATCCCGGGAAGATAATTGATAACCGCAGCTCCCATCGTTGTGCTGGCAATGCAATCCGCGCCGTTGACACAGGAGGGAAATTTCACCCGAATCCGCTTGATCGTGTTACCGGCTCCACCATTATTGACCACACTGTAGCTCACAGCATTGACATGCTGATGGTTGTAAACATAGTTGGTCCCATTTTCCACCAGAGAGGTGGTTACAACCCCTGTTACATCAGGCGGCAGCGTGCGAACCGTCACATTGCGGTTGGGATACATGCTGTTGGTGCGGCACAGCGTCCCGATTGTCCCGGCTAAAGAAGAATACGCAGTAGCCGTCCAGGTTGTGTTGGTTTCTGCTCCGCTAAAACCGGTCGGGGTACTCTCCACCTGAATGGTGATCCTGTCCAGACCACCGGAACCGGGCAACCCCAACCCTCCAGAATCAGCCGCATACCGAACATAGATATAATTCGTTCCAGATTCATTGGTGACGAACACATGTGTATCATCAACTATATACAGCGAAGAGAAACGGCTGGAATCCAGACTGCTGACTGTATATCCTTCAGGAACCTGTATCCGCAGTTCAGAAATAGGGGGGGCATTCTCATTTGTCGTGGCTACATAAAGATAGATCGTACGGTCGTTGCCGATGTAAATGAGTTCAGGACAAAGCGTGGCCAGAGCATCAGGGTTCCCATACCGTTGCACAGTTAAGGTATCATCAGGATAACCACCTGTGTGCGCGTCTCCAGCAACAGCCTGCATCGCACCGGTCGTGCTCCAGCGGGGATAGGACTGGCCATCGTATTTGACACAATCAGCGGCCACGGTAAAAGACTCTCCAGCTGCGTTGCCGGTATCCGGAGACGGAAGGACAAAGAGGACCACGATCTTCTTATCATCAGCACTGCCGCCGGTCTGACTGTTGATGACCCCGGTATCTGTCAGAGAGTTGGCGGCCTGGCGAAAGCGAAGCTTCAGTTCGTTACTATTGGTGGTGATATAGACCTGATTGTTGGCTGTGGGAACAGAGGCAGTGGCGATCATCCGCTGCAGACCGGTGATCACCCCGTGATTGGTGCCTGTGCCTTTATCAGTAAAAACCTGAACGCTGGAGATATCCCAGTCGATTGCAGCATAACCGGAAGGCTTGCTGATCACAAGCTCTCCAATCCCGGCATGGTCCGCCGTAAAAACCGGGGCAACCACCAGCTGAAAGGTATTGGTGGTCCCTCTGGCAATCCTCGCAGGGGAGAGCTCAGCCTTGATACTGCCGGCAACAGAACGGACCAGCAGATTGTCGATATCTGCATCCTGCTTTTCCGTATCGTCCTGCTTGGACTCCACACCCACCATGAATTTTATCGCACTGCCCCAATCCACAGCAGCAGTGCCGACCAGAAGAAACTCATTGGGATACGGGTTGCTCCCATCATCATCCGGATTGGGGTTGATATAGAAACCGATGGTGGAGCCGTTGTGGGTCAGCCGTATGACAACAGGATTATTGTTATCCGCATTGGGATTATCACTTCCCCCTGCTCCCGCAGTGACAACATCCCCCCAGTAATCCTCGTAATTCCACTCCAGCCCGTAGGTGGTGTTGTCGATGATGTTGAGGGTGCTCCCATCCGGGCGAAGCGCCCGGGTGAGGTCAAACCGCTGTTCTGATCCCTGATCCACCCCCCAGGTGCTGCGCGGCTGACCGCTGCCGGTGTTGTACTCCATGCGCATCATCTCATACATCACCATAAAATCGGGAAACGAGCTGAATTCAGGGTCTGTATCGTCATCGAGATTGTCCGGATCGCTGACCAGCCAGAAACTCATGGCAGCCATATGGCGGTGGCTCTCTTTGAACCACGAATCATTATGGCAGTCTATCCTGGCAAACGTGCGGCGGAATTCCACCCCAAAAGGGTTGGTTCTGGAGGCCACAAAAGAGGCATTGGTATACAGCGCCATTCTGCCGGCCCAGATACCCCGATAGTGAACATCCCAGTCAATGACCAGACCACGGAATTCAATATTCCCCGTTCCTGTACCCGGAGCGCTCACAGTTAAGGTTGAAGAGTTATGGGTGATCCCTGCACGGCCATACCGGTACCCCAGGTCCCACCCTGGCGCGCCAGTAGAGAAGTCCTCCTCATAATAGTATCCAGAGGCCACAGCACCCAGAAGGAGAACAACAGCTGCGACTCCTGGAATACGGACTTTGAGTGAAAGAGACCTTTTCATAATCACACCCCATAATTCGGCAAAAGAATCGGAATTCGTCAATGACTACCCAGCAAAAAGTGTACCAGTAAACCATCAGCCGGCAGGATGTGGTGATTTATCTTTTGTTATATCATAAAGTTACGATTATCTTTTTAAAAAGAATCCATGAAAAACGAAACAGGGAAAAAATTATACATATCCGGATCTTGATGTATAAAAATTACTCTAATCAACCCCCCCACGCTTCAGATAGAGCTCCATCTGGTGCACAAACCTTCCAACTTCCGATATATCCTCTGCTTTCACCGGTGGACTGCTCTTCCGATGAAACCGGACCAACAGGGCAGCAGCAGAAGCTGCAGAGAGGGTTGCGACCACCTGTGACTGGATGATCCGCATGCGATAGTCCAGGAAAACAGTTTCCTTAATGGAAAACAGGAGCAGAGGGTATCTGAGCAGTATCAACCCCTACGATTCAGAAAAAAACAATCAGGAGCAACCATGAAAGCTTTTTATTCCTGTGTGTCAAGCTGCTGTGTAACTGGCGGCAAAAGAATGAGGGACCGCGCGGTTTCCCGCGCGGCAACTGTTACTCCAAATTGTTCTTAATGTGTCTTCTGATTATCAGCCGTTCTGATATCTACCCTGATATTCGTTGTTCCTCTGTTACCAGGCTGCCTATTTCTGTTTGCGTTGCTTCTGCTCAAGTTCAGCGACCCAGCGCATCTCGGCGGCCTTCTTCTTATCATACTCAAACCGCCACCTGGGCTGCTCCCACTTCCAGGTCAGGGCCATGATATGCCGCGTTGTCTGGATACCTGAGACAGGGAGCGTGAAAGCGTAATCAATGCTGAGGAAATGGTAGCCGAGCGGCAGGAGAAGTGTGATTCCTGTTGTGAACTCATTCATCTCATCATCACCGAGCTGCAATCCCCCGCGGAATGCGAAATGACGTTTGAACCACCAGGACTCAAATCCCAGATGATACGAGGCAGCGGCCGCAGTATCGTCGCTGGACTCGTATTTCCCGTACTTGACATACATCAGATTGATGGTCAAATCTTCGAAGAAGAGCAGCTTGCTGAAGTAGATGGAGCTGCCCAGTTTGATGTTCATTGGGGACAGATCATCGCCCAGCCCGTCATTGAAAAAAGAATGATTCGGCCGGACCAGATTCTCAACAACAGCTGCCAGCGTAAAATTTTCAGAGAACCTGTAGATCAGACCAAAATCAAGGCCAAAGGCGAAGCTGGAGGTTTTCGGAACAGAAATGTTCTCCCCATTCAGCGAGATATTGATGAGATAAAAGTCGAAATTGAACCCGAAGGAAAAATGCGCTCCCTTGAAGAGCACATCATCCATGATCCTGGAATAATTGAAGGTGATCTGCGTCTCTCTGGAGAGCCCGGCATTATCGCTATGGTCAAAGGCGAGACCCGCAGCCCCGTTTTGAAACATGAACGACTCATTCCCCCAGGTGAGCGCATGGAAAAGCCAGCGGATGATCCAGGATGTGTTCAGCCCGGTGGTGAACGGCATGAGCACAGCTCCGCTGATATTGTTAAATGCGCTCTCGTCATTCAGATCTCCCATGGTCAGCGGCTTGCTGTATATGAGATTCAACTCAAGACTTCTGGTCCGGGCTGTCCCTGCCGGATTATAGTGTATACTGTGCACATCGCCATAGAGCGCCGCAATAGCGTTAGCCATGCCCCGCGCTCTTGCATCCTTTCCGATATCCTCGAAAAAGGAGACAAGGGGTGTTGTGATAATCAGAGCAACACACAACAGGAGGGTCCCTGCCATTCTTCTTTTCATTTTTTTGCCTCGTAACATAACTGCGCCTCCTGTAGATTATTTAAGAAGCAGAACACTGCCTGTAAACACATGAGTACCGGCATATATCTGATACAGGTAGACCCCGCCCCTTACATAGAACCCGCTTTCTGCTTTTCCGTCCCAGAACACCTCTCCCTGAGCATACTCACCGCTGCCTTTAATGGTGCGAATAAGGCGTCCACGGAGATTGTATATCTTGACGGTATAGCCTGAATACGGTTTGTTGAATGAGAAGGTCAACTTCATGGTGCTGCACGCTGAAGCGCCCCTGCCCGGAGTAAACGGGTTGGGAGAGGCCTGCACACTGCGAATAGCCTTGCTGCTCTGTGCAGACCTGGACATGACGGTGTAGACCGCATGCAGGTAGCTCACCTTAGCGGTTACGGTATCCCCTCCTGAATCCACCAGTCCACCGACCAGGACCCACTCTTTAGTGGAATCTTTCCAGTAATAGATCGCCAGATCGCTCTCATTCCATCCCTGGCTGCTGATATTCGTGGGCTCATAATGGAGGCTGATCTCCAGATCACCCTTGAACCCATGCTCTGACACAGAGAGGTCGTGGAGATCACTCATTGTGAAGGTAAAGACCCTCAGTGTTGAAGCATCAGTCGGAGCATTATTGAGTTCTGCAGCTGCGGCAGAGGTCTGCTGGTCCAGATTCATTGTCCCCAATCCGATGTTTACGGTCACACCCGCAAAGAGTGTGCCGGCAGGAACCAGCAACCTGGTCAGGGGATCTTCTGGACTGCAGATCTCCTGCCGGCCAGGTGCCTGATCACTGAGCCTGCTGTATTTAAGATAGATGTTGCTGATCAAGGTCGCTGTATTCTGCACAGCCGTGACATTGCTGATAGTTACGCTCTGATAGTTGACCGGAGAGATGAGCACATTGTCGTTGGTCTGCAGTTCCCCGCTTGCCGGAAGCACAACAATCGAATACGGTCCGGAAGAGGGAGGAATCCTGTCCAGCACATAGGCGCCGCTTGTGCTATCGATCGGCGCGTTGAACGTGCTGCCGTCAATATTGGTGGCCAGGGTCGCGGAGCCCGGATATTTAAGGGTGACCGTTGCACCGGATGATCCTGGAAGGACCACACCGTAGAACCGGCCGAAGGGGGCGTTACCCAGGACCAGATCGTTCTTATTCAGACTCTCTCCAGGTTGAAAACCCGCTGTCCCTGCATAGCGGAACTGCCCATCGGCAATATTGGTGATAGGGTGATTGGCTGTAACCCAGTCTGTTGCCGCTGCTTTATCATAGCTCACATAGATATCGATCAGATCTGCCTGCCCGATACCGATGTTGGTGCCTGTTCCGGTATAATCAATGAACAGCAGATTGGTCTGATGATCATATGCGGCTGTGGCCAGATTACCGGCCAGAGAACTTGTGATTGCGGTAACCGTGAACATATTGGTCAGCCCGATCGTGAGCTGATCAACTCTGAACCGTCTGGATTTGTTCTTCACCATAATACTGATCACTGCCGCATCATCCATTGTATAGATGGTCCGATTGGTTATGGTATTCTGGATGTAACAGGCTTTAGCGCCTTTGATGTACATCTCCGGCAGCTCCTCTCTGAGATACACACTGAGCTGCCGGGAACCCGGGTCCCCGGGTGCGCCTATCCTGACCAGACCGTTCCCATCATCATTGTCCGCATAAAAACCATAGGTGAAGGTCAGCTCACTGTCGACATTATGGATCAGCTGGAAGCTGATCCTGTCGCTCTGTCCAGGAGTGAGCAGGTCGTTTGTGTAGTACACTATCAGATTGGTCTGCTGAAGCAGTTCCACGATGCCGCCTTTTGAAGAAACCATAGCGCTAACATTGGTCATCTCTTCCGGAAAAACCAGCTTGAACCTGTACAGATTGTTGGAACCTGAACCGGTATTGGTGATATCCAGCTCTATGGTATTGGTCACATAGCTGGAAGCGGTATCTGAGGCGTAAATCCAGGTTGTTTTCAGCGATCCAAGCGCTGAAACCACGGGCATAACAAAGCGGTTGCTCAGGGCAATGGCGGAATACCTGGCTGCAGCCGCATATCCACTGCCGTTATCCACTTCACAGAGCCACTCCACATTGGAATACCCGTGAGTAAAATCATCGGAAAGGGTGAAGGAGATCACATCATCCTGCCCCTGCAGCAGCGGGTCCCCGGAGTAATCGATTTCAATGCTGTTTCCGCCACCCGGTGTAATTGTCCCGAGCCGGGAGCTGGAGATGGCGGAGACAGCCGTAAAAATCTCCGGAACCCTCACCCGCACAGTGCGGATCGGGCTGCTGCCACTCCCGTTAGCAGACAGATAGAGGCTGATATTGGTGCTGCTCTCTGTTGTCCACAGATCATTGGGTGCAACCCTCACAGTCGGCGGGGTAACAAAGGAGAGCACATCCCCGAGCACAGATGTCGCGGTTGCGCTTGAGCCGACTGTGACATTGCTCGCCATCATGGTCAGGGTGTAATTTGTAATTCCACTGGCACTGCGTGCAGCTGTGAAATAGAGCCGGTCCACTGTGCCGGGGGTGAAGTTGCTGTAGTCAACGCTTATTCTACCGCCACTGTACTGTACTGTTCCTCCAAGGAGGTTGGAAAGGCGTGTGACCGAAGAGGCCAGATCAGCCGGGAGATCCAGCCATACCCTTTCCACCTCATTACTTCCGGATCCGGCATTGGAGAGAACATAGATAAGCGAAATATTGGTGGAAGTGGTATACCCCTCTCTCTGATAGAGCGCAGCAGAGACAACCGGGGCTGGCATCACAAAAGCAAGCAGATTGGTCCCGCCTGTTATGAGTTCAGCATTCGTAAAACTGGAACCAAGTGTATTGAAATTGAGAAGAACATCCCAGAACGCATTGGTAGCACCGCTGCTGAAGCTATCTACAGCAGTGATGAGCACCATATCGCTGGACTTCGGAGCAAGGGGCGTGGCATACTGCAGCAGGATGCAGTCATTGCTCAGATAGACAGCGCTCGCTCTGGAACTGGTCACCTGCATGTTGTTGGTGAGCAAGACATTTGTCGGAAAAAGGATCTTAGCGTACTGGATGCAGGAGTCAAGCAAACCTGACTGCGGGCTCTTGTTCTCGATGTACATGGTAAAGGTATTGCTCTCTACACTGGTGTCCACGGTATTCGGAGTGACTGAGAATTCTCCCCGGTATTCCGAACAAACCACCAGAGTGGACAGGGTCCTGCCCTCAGCAATAGATGCGGCATAAAGGTGATTGGTATCCGCTGTATTGGCCACTTTCACACTCCAGTTGACCGGAACACCGGTTGAGGTATCAACAGTATCATAGCCCGTAAATGTGATCGTATCCTGCTCTCCCGCCAGAAGACGTGTACCGCTATACTGGAGGTACAGTTTCCCGTTGGTGAACAGGCTGGTCAGCGGGTTGCCGCTGCCGGCAACAGTATCGACATTGGTGATAAAAACAGGCGGAGTGACTTCAATCATCCGGATATGATTCCCGGGTATCCCGGTATTTTCAATCACAATGCTATAGACCTGAGAAGTGGCGGCAACATCAAGGAATGCCGGCTCCAGGTACACGCCGGCCGTTGCCGGTGGAAGAATGATGGAAAGCATATTGGTATAGCTGATGCTGTCGATCAAACCGTTTGAGGCGACATCCTTCCATACTCCATCACCGTAGTCCACCTGCGCTGTCCAGACGGTGTTGGTCTCTTGCTCCTCAAAACTGTCGGTCACCTGGATAGAGACCTCATCAAAATTATATCCGGTCAAAGGAGAGGCATAGGTGATGATGATATCTCTGCCTTCACAGCTGATCGTCGCAGGCTTGAGATTGCTCACCGACACATACGGCATCTCAAAGGGCTGCGGTACTGTAATCCTGTACCGCAGGTTGCTCTGACAGCTCAGATTGGTTCCATTGATAAACCGCATCCTGATAACATTGGTGACATTGGAAGTATAGACATCGTGGTCATTGACCCCGCTCTCATACACATTGAGATACGGAGGCTGGGTACTGTACTGGCATAAAGAGCCGCCTGGTATAACCGTGACCTCATTCCCGACAGTACCGGCATTATCCACATGGACCTGCCACTGTTCTGACCCGAGTACTGTGCTGTTCACCTTCACCTGCAGATAGATATAATCCACCTGTCCGGGATTGAGAGTGCTGCTGTAGTTGAGTGTGAGATTGGTGCTGCCCAGTGTCATAGCCGGGTCGTCCTGGTCCACACCAGTATGTGTATTGGAAGCAGAGAGAACATTGCCGTGGAAAAGCGAGGGGAAGAGCACATTGACCTTTGTGAGGTCGTTGCTGCCCCCACCGCAATTGCTGACCGCGATAACCACTGTATTTGTCTCTGCTCCATCAGGAGTAACATAGAAGACCCGTGGAAGAACAGAGGCAGAACCCCGGGCCGGGGGGATGAAGTATTCAATGCTGTCGCTGTTACCGGCCCCGGAGAGGATATTGGTGAGCTGAGCATTTTCCCGGTCATTCACAGCATGCACAACGATCCGCGCATAACGGTTATCGCTCACATGGTCGATCACCCTGAGGGCTATCTCATCCTGGATCCCTGCGGAAAGATTGGTCCCTTCAGCCTGATAGTTGACCAGCAAAAAGGCATCCTGACTTCCGGATGCAGGGACAAACGTCATACCAGAAGCACCGAGCAGACTGCTGCTGAAAGAGCCGGCCACAACATTGGTGATCACATCTGAGGGGAAATAGATATACAAACGTCGAATAAAGTTACCATACATGCCCTCATTCTCTACCCGGACGACAAGTGTATTGGTGGCGGTTGAAGCATCCATCCTGTGGTATTCATTGACCGGCAGCGCCCCATAGGTATTGGTGAACCGGGACTGCACATCAAAGGAGGCTTTAAGCGGTGGGAAGAGCAACTGGAAGGTCAGAGAGTTTGTTGAAAAAACAGTGGCCTGATTTGTTGCAGTGAAACTGGAAGGGAAGCTGTCGTTAGTTGTATTATCCACAAAGACATCGAATGTATAGCTGTTCGTGGTAGAGACAACATTATCAACAAGCGTCATCTGGACTGTGTCCTTCGGGGTGAGGCCCTCCTGCTCATTTCTGGAAACAATATTGGTTCCGGCCTTATTGTAGCGCAGCCAGATATAGTTGGTCCCGTTCCTGTTGGTCCGCACGATCCACGTCTGGGAAGCGATCAAACTGCTGCTGACCGTTGCCTCTGAGGCATTGGTAAATATTGAGGGTATTGCAATCAGCGCCTGATAGAGGTGGTCCCCTTTAGGACCGTTGTTGTAGATATTCACGGAGAAAACCGTACTGCAGTCTGAAGTCCAGATCTCACCGGGAGTGGCATACGCCTCCCCTCCGGGCTCCGGTGGCTGGAAGGCGACCTGCCAGCCCGTGCTGCCCTGGGAGCAGGCAAGGTACCCTTTCCCGTTGTTGTTGTCCGCTTCAGAGGTAAAACCGGCATAGGAAACCGGACTGCTGATGTTCGTGATGTTGTGGACGATACGGAAGGAGATGGAATCAGACTCGCCAGAGCCCAGCAGCCCGACAGCAGTGTAATCAACCGTGAGATAGGGGGCGACATAGGAGATACTCCCCCCTCTGGAACTGCTCCAGCTGTCAATGGAGCTGACTTTTGCCGGATCAACATAGATCCGCAACAGGGCAACTTTATTATATGTGTTTCCGTTATTCAGCACTGTATAGACCATATCATTGGTCCTGGTCGCATTGCCCAGAGTTGTGGGAAAGATATGGCAGGAGACAGCCGGGTCTTCTGCAGCAACTCTCACCATCTGTGAGGGATAGCTGGCGTTGGTGGTTGTATCCTGATAGCTGCTCCCCTGCACAAAAGCAGAAGAGTCCACTTTTGAGCTGAAGGCGTACTGCTGATTGCTGACCCCCTCCGGAAGAGACGGGGTGCCATACACATTGAAGGTGATCCGGTCATACCCGTCTGGTGAGGGGAGCTCTCCTGCAGCGTCATCAGAGTATTTAAGAACAATGGTATTGGATGAGGTCAGCTCGATATTCGAGGCATCATCTGTGATCAGCAGGGACTGCACGTTGGAGATACTGAAACCGTCTGGAACAACAATCATCGCAGTGCAAACAGCCGGTTTGTCCGTAACACCCCTGGTGCTGATCTCGTAGACGATCGAGGCATTGACATCAGAGACACCACCCTCATTTATGACGGAGGGTGATGCGGTCACCGATGCACAGGCTGCAGGCTGCTGAAAGGAGCGTACCCGCATGCTCCCTGGAGAAGCCGGCGTCGCCTTTTTCTTCCCTGTGGTGGGCAGATCAGAGATATTGTAGGTGAATGCCGGGTATTTCTCCAGATTGACAAACACAGAAAAATCATCCCCTGTTCCGCTGGCCGTGGAGGGCATGCCCAGCTGAAATCCAATAAAGATCCTCTTGTCCCCTGTTGTGCTCTCGATCACACCAGGCATAAAGTCGTCTGTGCGTAAAAGCACCTTGAGGTCCCCTGTCCGGTTGGTCATCACCCGGAACTGGTCAGAAAAGATGGGATATCCGTTTGTCAGCCGGGTGCGCCCGGTCTGGCTTCCGGTGATAGCATTGGTGAGCACCACACTGCTCAGGTCCCAGTCATTGGTGATCCAGGAGGGCTTGCGGATGATGATCTCTCCGATACCGGAATCGCTGGCGTTGATCGTCGGGGTGACGCTCACCAGAAAGGAGCAGGTTGTGCCGGCCAGCACCTGCTGCGGGGTGATGGAGGAGGTAACAGTATCACAGACAGAACGGATAACAAAATCGTGATAACGGGCGCTCTGCGACTCATTGAAGAAGTAGAGGGTCTCATGACCGACCATGATCTTCATATCGCTGTTCCAGGAGACCGAACTCTCCCCGAAATAGTGGAAGGTGTTGGGTTCTGCATCCAGAATACCATCCCCATCATAAGGATTGCCATTCAGATA
>Ga0209785_1000277_pt1 | contig 17476 bp, 16 predicted proteins | sample WorMetG1BERMUDA2_FD_187403 | JGI IMG/M metagenome (GOLD analysis project Ga0209785, IMG submission 187403) | Marine gutless worms symbiont microbial communities from Max Planck institute for Marine Microbiology, Germany - Inanidrilus... ...
GATACCGCAACGCTGAACCGCTCCGCCGCATCGCGATGGCTCAAGCCACCCTCAATCGCATCCACCACACGCTGCCGAAGATCAATCCCGTACGCCCAGCCCATGAAAACCTCCCTGGCTAAAAACACCAGGGCAGGGAATCAGACATCGGTTAAAAACGATTCTACGTTCGTCAAATGTGCTCTAGCCGTCAACAGCAGCCTGTACAGCCGCATCGACGCGCCCAACCGGCTCTACTACGGCGCCCGCACGGTGGCCAAGAACTCGCTGCTGGTGCTGCGCCCGGGGGAAACCATCCAGCCCAACGAGCGATTCGAGGAGAACGTCAGCGACGGCGGCCAGCGCCTGACCCTGCCGACCGGCAGTTCGGTCGACTCGGTGGCGCACTGGCGCGACAACCTGGACGCCGGCATGCACCTGAACGGCGGCGAGGTTTTGCACTTCGCCCGCCGCGAAGGCGCCTACGCCTATGTCGCCAGCGACCTGACCCGGGCCTACGACACGCCGGACCACGACGCCTCGGGACGCGGCGGCAAGGTCTCGAAGGTGCGCCGGGCCTTGTTCTACGACCAGCAGCGCGACGCCCTGTGGGTCAGCGACGAGGTCGTCGCCACCGACCCCGCCTTCACCAAGAAATGGCTGCTGCACAGCATCGACAAGCCGCGGGTCGAGGGCGCGCGCGTGCTGCGCGGCGAACCCGAGAACGGCATCCTGGAGACCGCCGCGGGGCGGGCCGAGATCGCCCGCGGGCGCGGCCGCCTGGTGGTCCACCGGCTGCTGCCCGGCGACGGCGTGATGCGTGTGGTCGGCGGCGCCGACCACCGCTACTACGTCGAGGCCGACGGCGACGACAGCGACCTCGACGGCATCAACGCCGACGGCGGCGCCAAGCCCAAGCCCTGGTTCGACGCCGCCGATTGGCGCCTCGAGCTGCAGCCGGCCACACCGCGGCGGCGCGACCGCTTCCTGGTCGCCCTGCTGCCGTCGCTGGACCCGCCAAGAAACGATACCGTCCGCCTGGTAGAGTCCGCCGACGCCGGTGTCTCGGCGGCGATGTTGGAGGACCGCCTGGTGGTGTTCCTGCACGACCCGTCGCCGCGGCGGCTGCGGCTGGCCTTGCCGGCGGCGGCGCGGCGCCTGTTCCTGCTCGGCCTGGGCAATCCGGCGACGATCACGGATGCCGGCGGGTTCCGCCTGCTGGCGCCGCGCGACGGGGTCGCCGAGGCCGAGCTGGAGCTCGCCGCCGGGACGGCGCTCGAGCTGGAACTGCGGTAGCACCGAGCGGCAGTCCGGGGGACCGGCTCTTTACAGCCTCCCGCCCCGGCGCCTACAATCGCCTTCGCAGTTGCACAATGATCCTGTTGCGTCCATGAGCCCCCGCCGATGAGCCAAGGCCTCCTCGCCGAATACCGCGCCCGCCTGTCCGCCGGCGAGTTGCGCCCCGATCCGCATCAGGCGCTGGCGGTGGAGAAGCTGCAAAGCCTGCATCACGCGCTCGCCCGCTACGAACCGGCCAGCGGTTTCGACGGCTGGAAGGCCCGCTTCGGGCTCAGCCGCCGCCGCGCCGATCCGCCGCAGGGGCTGTATCTCTACGGCGGCGTCGGCCGCGGCAAGTCGATGGTCATGGACATGTTCTTCCGCGCCGCCACGGTCGAGCGCAAGCGGCGCGTGCACTTCCACGCCTTCATGCGCCAGGTGCACGGGCGACTGAACGAGTACCGCAAGTGGAAGGGCCGCGGCGACGGCGACCCGATCCCGCCGGTGGCCAAGCGCCTGGCCGAAGAGGCCTGGCTGCTCTGCTTCGACGAGTTGCAGGTGCTGGACATCGCCGACGCGATGATCCTCGGCCGCCTGTTCGAGGTCCTGTTCGAGGAGGGCGTGGTCGTCGTCTGCACCTCGAACCGGCCGCCGCACGACCTGTACAAGGACGGCCTGCAGCGCGACCTGTTCCTGCCCTTCATCGATCTATTCGAGGACAAACTCGACGTGCTGGCGCTGGACGGCCCGATCGACCACCGGCTGGAACAGATGCGCACCATGGACGTCTACATGACGCCGCTGAGCAAGGAGAACGACCAGGCCCTGGGCGAGGATTTCCACCGCCTGACCGGCGGCGTCGAGGCCGGCCCCGAGGTGATCGGCGTCAACGGCCGCGAGGTCGAGATCCCGCTGGCCGCCGACGGCGTCGCGCTGGCCACCTTCGCCGACCTGTGCGAGGAGCCGCTGGGTCCGCACGACTTCCTCGAGATCGCCGCCACCTACCACACCCTGGTGCTGGCCGGGATCCCCAAGCTGGACCCGCAACGCCGCGACGCCGCCAAGCGGTTCGTCACCCTGATCGACGCGCTGTATGAGGCCAAGGTCAACCTGATCTGTTCGGCCGAGGCGGTGCCCGACGAGCTCTACCCGGCCGGCGACGGCGCCTTCGAGTTCGAGCGCACCGTGTCGCGCCTGATCGAGATGCAGTCCGAGGAGTACATTTCACAGGAGCATATCGCCGGGTGAGAAGAGGGGCGGGCCGGGGGTGCTCTTCACATCCCATTTCGCACACGCATTATATTAGCTAGTTTTAATTTAGAAATCTGCAAAGTGTTGTAAAAAAAGGCCGATTTCCTTGCCTTGCACAGGAAATCACGGTACTAACTCGCGGGTGGTTTTTGCACTGCGGAATGAGAGCCGTTTGACCGGCCGAGGCGCCCGCCCGGCCCCCGTTTCTTCACGAAAATCCGGTTAATTCCGCACATTTATCAATCAAAAGGAAAATTTGGGCCAAAAGGGGACATCATGGCACGAAACAAGATCGCGCTCGTAGGCGCCGGCAACATCGGTGGCACGCTCGCCCACCTGATCGGTTTGAAAGAGCTGGGCGATGTCGTCATGTTTGACATCGTCGACGGCATCCCGCAGGGCAAGGCGCTCGACCTCGCCGAATCCAGCACCGTCGAGGGCTTCAACGTCGACCTTTCCGGCGCCAGCCGCTACACCGCGATCCGCGGCGCCGACGTGGTCATCGTCACCGCCGGCGTGGCGCGCAAGCCGGGCATGAGCCGCGACGACCTGCTGGGCATCAACACCAAGGTCATGCAGAGCGTCGGCGAAGGCATCAAGAAGTACGCGCCGAACGCCTTCGTGATCTGCGTCACCAACCCGCTCGACGCCATGGTCTGGGCCCTGCGCGAGGCCTCGGGCCTGCCGCACAACAAGGTCGTCGGCATGGCCGGCGTGCTCGACTCGGCGCGCTTCAGCTACTTCCTGGCGCAGGAGTTCAACGTCTCGGTCGAGGACGTGACCTCGTTCGTGCTCGGCGGCCATGGCGACTCGATGGTGCCGCTGCCGCGCTACTCCACCGTCGCCGGCATCCCGGTGCCCGACCTGATCGACATGAAGTGGACGACGCAGAAGCGCCTCGACGAGATCGTGCAGCGGACCCGCGACGGCGGCGCCGAGATCGTCGGCCTGCTGAAGACCGGCTCGGCCTACTACGCCCCGGCCAGCTCGGCGGTGCAGATGGCGGAAGCCTACCTCAAGGACCAGAAGCGGGTGCTGCCCTGCGCCGCCTACCTGCGCGGCGAGTACGGGGTCAAGAACATGTACGTCGGCGTGCCGGTGGTGATCGGCGCCAAGGGCGTCGAGCGCATCGTCGAGATCAAGCTCGACCGCGGCGAGAAGGCGGCCTTCAACAAATCGGTGAAGACGGTCTTCGACCTGGTCGACGTGATCAAGCGGCTGAAGCGCGAGGCCGCCGCCGAGGCGCGCAAGGCCGCCGCGGCGAAGAAGGCCCCGGCCAAGAAGGCTCCGGCCAAGAAAGCTCCGGCCAAAAAGGCCCCGGCCAGGAAGGCCGCCGCCAAGGCCGCGCCGGCGAAAAAGGCCCCGGCCAAGAAGGCGCCGGCGAAGCGCGCCCCCGCGCGCCGCATCGCCACCAAGAAGGCGCCGGCCGCCAAGTCCTGAACCCGCACGATCACTGAAGCGGAAGCAAGATCATGAACATTCACGAGTACCAGGGTAAGCAGCTGCTGGCCAAGTACGGCGTCGCCGTACCGCGCGGCGGCGTCGCCTACACCAAGCCCGAGGCCGAGGCCGTGGCCAAGGAACTGGGCGGCCCGGTCTGGGTCGTCAAGTCGCAGATCCACGCCGGCGGCCGCGGCGCCGGCAAGTTCAAGGACAACCCCGAGGGCAAGGGCGGCGTGCGCGTCGTCAAGTCCATCGACGAGGTCGTCGACAACGTCGCCGAGATGCTCGGCCACGTGCTGGTGACCAAGCAGACGGGGCCGACCGGCAAGGAGGTCAAGCGCCTGTACATCGAGGAGGGCTGCGACATCGCCCGCGAGCTGTACCTGGGCATGCTGATCGACCGCGCCAATTCGCGCATCACCGTGATGGCCTCGACCGAGGGCGGCATGGAGATCGAGGAGGTCGCCGAGGCGACGCCGGAGAAGATCCTCAAGGTGGTGATCGACCCGGCCACCGGCATCATGCCCTATCACGCCCGCCAGCTGGCGTTTGGATTGGGCCTCGAGGGCAAGCAGGTCGGCGCCTGCGTCAAGTTCGTGATGGCGATGTACCGCGCCTTCACCGAGCTCGACGCCAGCATGGTCGAGATCAACCCGCTGGTGGTTACCGGCGACGACCAGGTGCTGGCGCTGGACGCCAAGGTCAACTTCGACGACAACGCGCTGTTCCGCCACAAGGACATCGAGGAGCTGCGCGACGAGGACGAGGAGGATCCGTCCGAACTCGAGGCCGCGCGCCACGACCTCAACTACATCAAGCTCGACGGCAACATCGGCTGCATGGTCAACGGCGCCGGCCTGGCGATGGCCACCATGGACATCATCAAGCTGCACGGCGGCGACCCGGCCAACTTCCTCGACGTCGGCGGCGGCGCCACCAAGGAGCGCGTCACCACCGCCTTCAAGATCATTCTCAGCGATCCCAACGTGGAAGGGATCCTGGTCAACATCTTCGGCGGCATCATGCGTTGCGACGTGATCGCCGAGGGCGTGGTTGCGGCGGCCCGCGAGGTCAGCCTCAACGTGCCGCTGGTGGTCCGCCTCGAAGGCACCAACGTCGAGCTGGGCAAGAAGATCCTGGCCCAGTCCGGCCTGCCCATCGTTTCCGCCGACGACCTCGGCGACGCCGCCGAAAAGGTGGTCCAAGCGGTGAAGGAGGCCGCGTAACCATGGCCGTTCTCGTTAATTCCGACACCAAGGTGATCTGCCAGGGCTTCACCGGCGCGCAGGGCACCTTCCACTCCGAACAGGCGATCGCCTACGGCACCCAGATGGTCGGCGGCGTGACCCCGGGCAAGGGCGGCACCACGCATCTCGACCTGCCGGTGTTCGACACCGTCGCCGACGCGGTCGAAGGCACCGGCGCCAATGCTTCGGTGATCTACGTGCCGCCGCCGTTCGCCGGCGACGCCATCCTCGAAGCCGTCGACGCCGGCGTCGAGCTGGTCGTCTGCATCACCGAGGGCATCCCGGTGATGGACATGGTCCGCGTCAAGCGGGCGCTGGAAAGTTCCGACACCCGCCTGGTCGGGCCCAACTGCCCCGGCGTGATCACTCCGGGCCAGTGCAAGATCGGCATCATGCCCGGGCACATCCACACGCCCGGCAACTGCGGTATCGTGTCGCGGTCGGGCACCCTGACCTACGAGGCGGTGGCGCAGACCACGGCCGCCGGCCTGGGTCAGACCACCTGCATCGGCATCGGCGGCGACCCGGTCAACGGCACCAACTTCGTCGACTGCCTGGACATGTTCCTCGGCGATCCCGACACCGAGTCGATCGTGATGATCGGCGAGATCGGCGGCTCGGCCGAGGAAGAGGCGGCGCAGTTCGTCAAGGACAGCGGCACCAAGAAGCCGGTGGTCGGCTTCATCGCCGGGGTCACCGCGCCGCCGGGACGGCGCATGGGCCACGCCGGCGCCATCATCTCGGGCGGCAAGGGCACCGCCGGCGACAAGATCGAGGCGATGAAGAGCGCCGGCATCCACGTCGCCGATTCTCCGGCGGCGCTGGGCAGCACGATGTTGCAGGCTTTGAACGGTTAGTCCAAGATCAATAGGTTCACAAGAACCAACGGTTCAAACGGCGCTAACACAGGGAGGGGGCGCGGCTTCACCCGCGCCCTCTGGGACCAATGACGCAAACGCTGGATTCGATGCTGTCGGGTTCGAACGCGACGTACATCGCCGAACTCTATTCTCGCTATCTCGAAAACCCCAACTCGGTGGACGCCAGTTGGGTTTCTTTTTTCGACGACCTGCAGGTCGAGGGCCGGGCCATCCTCGATGAGCTGCGCGGCGCCACCTGGGCGCCGTCGGAGACCACGGTGATCGGGTCCGGCAACGGCGGCAACGGCGGCGCCCAGCCGGCGTCGACGGATCCCGGATACTCCGCCGCTGGCATGGCGCGCGGCCTCGGCGACCGCGCTGCCGCCGACCAGGTGCGCTCGGCGACGCTGGATTCGATCCGCGCCCTGATGATGATCCGCACCTACCGGGTGCGCGGCCATCTGATCGCCAACTTCGATCCGCTCGGGCTGGAGGGTCAGACCTCGCACCCCGAGCTCGACCCGCGCAGCTACGGCTTCACCGAGTCCGACATGGACCGGCCGATCTTCATCGACAACGTGCTCGGCCTGGAAACCGCGACGGTGCGCGAGATCGTCAAGGTGCTGAAGGAGACCTACTGCGGCAACATCGGCGTCGAGTTCATGCACATCATGGAACCGGAGGAGAAATCCTGGATCCAGCGGCGCATCGAGGCGATCCACAACCAGACCGACTTCACCCCGATGGGCAAGCGCACCATCTACCAGCGGCTGGTCGAGGCCGAGGGCTTCGAGCGGTTCCTCGACAAGAAGTACACCGGCACCAAGCGCTTCGGCCTGGACGGCGGCGAATCGCTGATCGCGGCGCTGGAGCAGATCCTCAAGCGCGGCAGCCAATTGGGCATCAAGGAAGTGGTGATCGGCATGCCGCACCGTGGCCGCCTGAACACGCTGGCCTCGATCATGTGCAAGCCCTACGTTGCCATGTTCGCCGAGTTCCGCGGCGTCTCCAGCCGGCCCGACGACGTGCAGGGCTCGGGCGACGTCAAGTATCACCTCGGCACCTCGGCCGACCGCATCTTCGACGGCAACAAGATCCACCTGTCGCTGACCGCCAACCCGTCGCACCTGGAAGCCGTCAACCCGGTGGTGCTGGGCAAGGTGCGGGCCAAGCAGGCGCAGCGCCGGGACCGCCAGCGCGAGCAGGTCATGGGCCTCCTGATGCACGGCGACGCCGCCTTCTCCGGCCAGGGCCTGGTCGGCGAGAGCCTCGACCTGTCGCAGCTGAAAGGCTACCGCGTCGGCGGCACCATCCACTTCATCGTCAACAACCAGATCGGCTTCACCACGGCGCCGCGCAAGTCGCGCTCCTCGCCCTACTGCTCGGACGTCGCCAAGTCGATCCAGGCGCCGATCTTCCACGTCAACGGCGACGACCCCGAGGCGGTGGTCCACGTCGCCCGCATCGCCACCGAGTTCCGCCACGAGTTCAAGCGCGACGTGATCATCGACATGTTCTGCTACCGCCGGCACGGGCACAACGAGGGCGACGAGCCCATGTTCACCCAGCCGATCATGTACAAGACCATCGCCAAGCACCCGACCACGCGGGCGATCTACGCCAAGAAGCTGGTCGACAACGGGGTCATGAACGACGCCGAGGCCGAAGGCATGGTGATGGAGTTCGAATCGCGCCTGGAGAAGGACTTCGAGGCTTCCGAGAACTTCAAGCCGAACCAGGCCGACTGGCTGGAGGGCAAGTGGGAAGGCCTGCGCCCGATGGTCGGCGACGAGGAGAACCGCGAGGACGAGACCGCCGCACCGATGGAACTGTTGCAGGAAGTCGGCAAGGCCATCTCGACACCTCCACAGAACTTCGAGACCAACCGCAAGATCGTCCGCCAGCTCGACAACAAGCGCAAGATGATCGAGAACGGCAGCGGCATCGACTGGGCCACGGCGGAGGCCCTGGCCTTCGGCACGCTCCTGTGCGAGGGCAACAACGTGCGCCTTTCGGGTCAGGACAGCGGCCGCGGCACCTTCTCGCAGCGCCACGCCGTGCTGGTCGACCAGCAGACCGAGGAACGCTATTACCCGCTGAGCGAGATCCGTCCCGACCAGGCCTGGTTCCGGGTCATGGACAGCCCGCTCAGCGAGGCCGGCGTGCTCGGCTTCGAATACGGTTACTCGCTGGCCGATCCCGACACCCTGACCATGTGGGAGGCGCAGTTCGGCGACTTCTCGAACGGCGCCCAGGTGATCATCGACCAGTTCATCGTCTCGGGCGAATCAAAGTGGCTGCGCATGTCCGGCGTCGTCATGCTGCTGCCGCACGGCTACGAGGGGCAGGGGCCTGAGCACTCCTCGGCCCGGATCGAGCGCTTCCTGCAGCTCTGCGCCGAGGACAACATGCAGGTCTGCAACTGCACCACGCCGGCGAACTACTACCACATGCTGCGCCGGCAGATGCGGCGCAACTTCCTCAAGCCGCTGATCGTGTTCACGCCGAAGTCGCTGCTGCGCCACAAGCTGGTGGTCTCGGACCTCGCCGACATGGGGCCCGGCACCCGGTTCAAGCGCGTGCTCGGCGAGGTCGACAAGCTGGCCGCCGACGACAAGGTGCGGCGCCTGGTGCTGTGCTCGGGCAAGGTCTACTACGACCTGCTGGAGGCGCGGCGGGAACGCGGCATCGACGACGTCGCCATCGCCCGGGTCGAGCAGCTCTACCCGGTGCCGATGAAGGGCCTGACCCGGCTGCTGACCCAATACGGCAACGCCGAGGTCGTGTGGTGCCAGGAGGAGCCCGCCAACATGGGTGCCTGGAACTTCATCGCGCCGCGCATCGAGACCATCCTCGAGGAAACGGGACATTCGATCACCCGCGCCTGCTACGTCGGCCGCGCCGCGGCGGCGTCGCCGGCGACCGGCCTGTTCTCGGCCCACGTCAGGGAACAGCAGGCGCTGATCGAGGACGCCCTGGTCAATCCGCTGTCGGAGATCAAGCAGCCCTTCGGGTTGCGGCCGTTCCCGCCGGCCAAGCCGGCGCCCCGGCGCGGCGGGAGCCGCAAGAAAGCCCGCTCGTAGAGACCCCCACGCTGCACCTTCCAAGGATCTGGAAAAACCATGACCACTGAAATCAAGGTTCCCACGCTCGGCGAATCGGTTACCGAGGCCACCGTCGCGAAATGGTTCAAGTCGGTCGGCGACAGCGTCGCCGCCGACGAGCCGCTGGTCGAGCTCGAAACCGACAAAGTCACCGTCGAGGTCAACGCGCCGTCGGCCGGCACGCTGGAAACCATCGACGCGCCCGAGGGCGCCGAGGTCGAGGTCGGCGCGCTGCTCGGCTCGATCCTGGAAGGCGCCGGCGGCGGCAAGCCGGCCGAACGCAAGCCGGCGCCCGAGGCCGAGCCCGGGGTCGCGCCCGACGCCGCGCCCGAGCCCGCGCCCGAGCCGGAACCCGCGCCTGCTCCGGCCCCCGCACCCGCGCCGGCTCCGGCCCCCGCTCCGGCCGCCACGCCGGCCGCGGCCAAGCCGCTGTCGCCGGCGGTGCGCAAGCTGGTCGAGGAGAACAACCTGGATCCGGCGTCGATCCCGGCGACCGGCAAGGACGGCCGCCTGACCAAGGGCGACGTGCTGGCGGCGCTGGAAAGTGGCGCCGCGGCGAAGGCGCCGGCCGCGCCGGTCACGCCGGCGCCGTCCGGTACGCCGGTGGCGCCGCCGGCCGCCGCCAAGCCGCCGCGCGAGGACGACCCGCGCGAGGAGCGGGTCAAGATGACGCGCCTGCGCCGCATGGTCGCGTCGCGGCTGAAGGAGGCGCAGAACACGGCGGCCATGCTGACCACCTTCAACGAGGTCGACATGACCGCGGCGATCGAGCTGCGCAACCAGTACCGCGACATCTTCGAGAAGAAGCACGGCATCCGCATCGGCTTCATGTCGATCTTCGTCAAGGCGGCGATCGCCGGGCTGAAGGACTTCCCGGCGGTCAACGCCGAGATCGACGGCGACGACATCATCTACAAGAACTACTACGACATCTCCGTCGCGGTCGGCTCGCCGCAGGGCCTGGTGGTGCCGGTGATCCGCGACGCCGATGCGATGAGCTTCGCCGAGATCGAGACCACGATCTCGGATTTCGGCCGCCGCGCGCGCGACGGCAAGCTGACCATGGACGAGATGACCGGCGGCACCTTCACGCTGTCGAACGGCGGCGTCTACGGCTCGCTGCTGTCGACCCCGATCCTGAATCCGCCGCAGTCCGGCATCCTCAGCATGCACAAGATCCAGATGCGCCCGATGGTGATGCCCGACGGCTCGATCGAGGCGCGGCCGATGATGTACCTGGCGCTCAGCTACGACCACCGCATCGTCGACGGCCGCGAGGCGGTCTCGGTGCTGGTGCGCATCAAGGAATGCGTCGAGGATCCGAAACGCATCATGCTGGACATGTGATACCAAAGAGCAATGATAGTGACCCTTGGAAACTCGTCTCCATGAGTCGGTATCACTGCTTTTTGGTATAACCGGAGGACCGTGCGATGGAAGGCCGCCCGCCGCTGCTGGATCTGCTGTTCGACTACTGGTGGGTCCTCATCCTGATCATGCTGGTGGCCGCCATCGTCAAGTCGCAGTTCTTCGACAAAGAGGAAGACGACGAAGACGAAAACCACGACCGCACTGATCGCGACGACGGCGACGGTGGCGGCGCGCTGCCGAAAATCTGATACGGAGATTCCCAAGGTGAGTGAACAATCCCCCGACTTGGCCTACGACCTGATCGTCATCGGCGGCGGACCGGGCGGCTACGTCGCCGCGATCCGCGCCGCGCAGCTGGGCCTTCGCGTGGCCTGCGTCGAGAAGCGCGGCAGCCTGGGCGGCACCTGCCTCAACGTCGGTTGCATTCCGTCGAAGGCGCTGCTGCAGTCCTCGCACCACTACGAGGTCGCCAACACCGAGTTCGCCCACCACGGCATCGACGGCGCGGTCAAGCTCAACCTGAAGACCATGCTGGCGCGCAAGGACAAGGTCGTCGTTGACCTGACCAAGGGCATCGAGTTCCTGTTCAAGAAGAACAAGGTCGACTACGTGATCGGCAGCGGCGAAATCACCGCCGCCGACGAGGTCACGGTCAGCCCCGGCCCGCGCAAGAAGAAGCAGATCCTGAAGACCGAGAACATCCTGATCGCCACCGGCTCGGACGTCGCCGAACTGCCCGGCATCAAGATCGACGAGACCCGCATCGTCAGCTCGACCGGCGCGCTTGATCTGCAAAAAGTACCCAAATCGATGGTCGTGATCGGCGGCGGCGTGATCGGGTTGGAGCTCGGCTCGGTGTGGCGCCGCCTCGGCGCCGAGGTGACCGTGGTCGAGTTTTTGGACAACATCTTGCCCGGCATGGACGGCGAGGTGGTCAAGCAGATGACCCGCACGCTGAAGAAGCAGGGTATCAAGTTCAAGCTGGCGACCAAGGTGACCGCGGCCAAGGCGACCAAGACCAACGTCACGCTCAGCATGGAGCCGCGCGATGGCGGCGATGGCGAAACCATGAAGGCCGACGTGGTGCTGGTCGCGGTCGGCCGCCGGCCGTACACCGACGGCTTGGGGCTCGAGAAGGTCGGGGTCGAGATGGACCGCGGCTTCGTTGTGGTCGACGAGGACTTCCAGACCAACGTGCCCGGCGTATTCGCCATCGGTGACGTGATCGGCGGCCTGATGCTGGCGCACAAGGCCGAGGAGGAGGGTGTCGCGGTGGCCGAACTGCTGGCCGGCGAGAGCGCCCACGTCAACTACAACGTCATCCCCGGCATCGTCTACACCTGGCCCGAGGTCGCCGTCGTGGGCAAGAGCGAGGAGTCGCTGAAGGAAGCGGGTGTCGCCTACAACAAGGGCAAGTTCCCGTTCACCGCCAACTCGCGGGCCCGCTGCAACGCGGATGCCGATGGTTTCGTCAAGATCCTGGCCGACGCCAAGACAGACGCCATCCTCGGCGTGCACATCGTCGGCCCGGCCGCCGGCGACCTCATACAAGAAGCGGTGGTGGCGATGGAGTTCGGCGGCTCCGCCGAGGACCTGGCGCGCACCTGCCACGGCCACCCCGGCCTCAGCGAGGCGGTCAAGGAGGCCGCGCTCGGCGTCGCCGGCCGGGTGATCCACGCCTAGGTGGTTACTACCTAGGCCGGCTTGATCAGCTTGCCCAGATAGGCCCGGTCTTCGTCGCTCCAGGCGGCGGGGTCTTCGCCGTGGGCCTCGACCGCGTGGGTTTCCATCAGCTTCCAGACTTCGGCCTCGGTCGCCGCGGTGACGCGGCCGGGGCAATCTTCCATGCCGGGGTAGTCGGCGCAGGCGTAGGTGAAGGCGGTGGTCATGGCGTCCTCCGTGCTGTGTTGATTCAGAATTTTTCGAACGAGGGCAGACCGTCGTCCAGTTGCACCCAGGGCTGGCGGTGCGAGACGTAGACATGGGTCTTCGGCGCCACGATCGCCGGATCGTCGAGCGTCGCGGCCAGGAACCAGGTCTTGCCCTGCCAGTCCTCGCCCTCCGGCTCCTGTTCCGCCGCGTAGGTCAGCGAGGTGCCGCAGTCGGCGCAGAAGCCGCGCGCGACGCCCGGCGAGGTCTCGCAGGTCTTGATCCGTCCCTTGGTCAGCGTGAACCGGTCCTCGTCGATGCTGCACCAAGTCGCGAAGGCGGCGCCCAGGGCGCGCTGGCAGGACCGGCAATGGCAATGCGCCGCCCATTGCGGCGCGCCGCGGATCTCGTAGCGTACGGCGCCGCAGAGACAGCCGCCCTGAAACTTTTCGCCCAGTCCGTCCATATTCTCATTCTCCAGATTAACTTACAGAAGTTGAACGTCCGTGATGCATAATTGTCACTATTTGGATTGATATCATTGACTAAAACGAAAATTCATGCGATTCAAAAAATGATGCGATCATGTAAGAAAAACTAACAAATGGATTGGCGCGAACTGCCCTCGCTGAACAGTTTGCGGGCGTTCTGTGCGGTCGCCGAGACGGGCAGCTATTCGCGTGCCGGCACGGCGCTGAACGTCAGCCACGCGGCGGTCAGCCAGCAGATCAAGGGGCTGGAGGCGCACCTCGGCCTAGCCCTGGTCGAGCGGGCCGGGCGCGGCATCGTGCTGACCGAAGACGGGGCGGCGCTGGCGCGGGACCTGACGGCCGGCTTCGCCGCCATCCGCCGCGGGGTTGAGCAGGTGACCGGCACCGATGCCGATCGGCCGGTGCAGATCACCACCTCGCCGGCCTTCGCGGTCAAGTGGCTGATGCCGCGGCTGGCCGATTTCCAGCTGCGTTATCCTGGCATCACCCTGCTGCTCAATCCGACATCCGAGGTGGTCGAGCCGCGGCCGGGCGGCATCGACCTGGCGATCCGCTACTCCAACCGGGACACCGCGCCACCGGACGCCGACAGCCTGCTGGTCAGCGACATGGTGGTGGTCGGCATGCCGGCACTGCTCGGACAGCCGTTGCCGTCCGAACCGGCGGACTTGACCGGTCTGCCCTGGCTGCAGGAGCTGGGCACCACCGAAGTCGCCGACTGGATGGCCCGGCACGGAGTCGCGCCAGAGCGACGGATGAGCATCACGCACATGCCCGGCAACCTGATCCAGGAGGCGGTCAAGCGCGGCGCCGGGGTCACCTACACGGCGCGGGCTTTTCTCGCGGCGGAGATCGATTCGGGCGAACTGGTCGAGCTGTTCGCCGAGCCGGCCTTCGGGGTCTATCACATGAAGACCCGCCCGGGCGTCTTGCGCCCGCCGGTGCGCACGGTCATAACCTGGCTGAAACGCCAGGCGGAAGCGCCCGTCACTTACCGCCGCTGATCCGCTCCGCCTGGCGCATGCTCCAGACGTTGTACTGGATGTCGGCGTGGCCGATGCGGTTGTCGACCCGGGTGACGCCGGCCACGGCGGCGGCCAGCTCCTCGGCGACGGCGATCTCGGAATCGATCGCGGTCATGCCGCTCAGCGTGACCACGCCGCCCTCGACCGCGACGTCGATCGTGCGCCCGCGCAGCCCGCTCTCGCCGCTGGCCTCGAAGGCGGCGCGGATCTGGGTCTCGATGCGCAGGTCGGTCAGCGCCTGGCGCGTCGCGTCGGTATCCTGGAACATCGGGTCGGCGGCCAGGGCGGCGACCTGCTCGATGCAGCTCTCGACGCTCAGCAAGGAAGAATTGAGCACGAGATGGTAGTTCAGCGGGTTCTCCCAGTCGCTGTCGAAGAAGCGGTGCACCGTGCGCGTGTGGGCGGCGTCGTTGCGCTCGATCTCGCGCCGGGCCAGGGCCGGATCCTCGATGCCGACGCGCTCCATCATCACCCGGATGCGGAACTTCATCGGCGCGCAGACCCGCACCCGCAGCACGTGCGGTACGGTCTTCAGCAGCGAGGTCGCGCCCCAGCCGCGGATCATCGCGTTGCCGCCTTCGGCGAGGTCGAGGATCTCCTCGGCGGTGTAGCGCGACAGCCGCTTCTCGTCGATCTTCCAGCGCTCCAGCAGCGACGGGCTGCCCTCGAGGAAGCGGTGCACGTCACCGGTGTCCAGATCCAGCCGGGCAGCGACGTCCTGCTCGACCAGCTGGTGGTGCACCAGCTTCAGGTCCAGGCGTTCGGCCAGTCCGAGGGCAACGTCCTTGCCCAGCGAACCCATCTCGCGCGGCATTGCAATCACGGTCATGGCAGCCTCCGTCGTGCAGAGCATGGAATCCGGCCGACGGCATGGTCGAACACCGCCGGTTCGACTTGTCGCTTACAAGTATAGCACAGGTCCGTTTTGCGGCGCCCGCTGGGCGGACCGATTTTGCTTGTCCGCGTGGCGGCTTCGGCCAATGCTAGGCGCCCTGGTTCATTGACCGGAGACGCAACGGACATGACGATCCTCAGCGACGCGGACAGGGAGCGCTTCTGGCGCGATGGCTTTCTGGTCGTCGAGAACGCCGTCGATGGCGATCTGCTGGCCCGCCTGCGCGCCGATTTCGCCACCTGGGTCGAGGAGAGCCGGGACCACGGCGAACCCTACGGCGAGACGATCAACGACCGCCCGCGCTTCGACCTGGAACCGGGCCACACGGCGGACAGGCCGGGTCTGCGCCGGGTCAACGCGCCGATCGAGGTGTCGGCCGCCCACCTCGAGGCGATGCGCGCCAGCCGCATGACCGACGTGGTGGCCGAGCTGATCGGACCCAATGTCAAGTTCCACCATTCGAAGATCAACTCGAAGCTGCCCGGCGGCGACACCGCGGTCAAATGGCACCAGGATTTCCTGTTCACGCCGCATTCCAACGACGACGTGGTCACGGCGCTGCTGATGCTCGACGAGGTGACCGCCGAGAACGGGCCCTTGGAAGTGCTGCCCGGTTCGCACCGCGGCGAGCTCCATGGCCTGTGGCACGGCGGCGTGTTCACCGGCTCGGTCGACGACGCCATCGAGGCCGACTGCCGGTCGAAAGCGCGGATCTGCACCGGCGCCGCCGGCGCGGTCTGCCTGATGCACACGCGGCTGCTGCACGGCTCGGCGCCGAACATGTCGGCGGACCCGCGCACGCTGTTCATCTGCGTCTACTCGGCCGCCGACGCGGTGCCGCTGTCGCCGAATCCGATGCCCAGCGCCTTCGAGGGCGAGATCGTGCGCGGCGCCGCCACCGGCCGGGTGCGCAGCATCGACTACGCCATCGAGCTGCCGCAGCTGCCCGCGACCGCCTCCTTCTTCGACCAGCAGGCCCAGCACGGCGGCGACGCTTGAGCGGCATTTGCATGTTTTTCTAACGGATGTTAGGTTTGCTGGATATCGCTCCGCAACCGGAATCCGCCGCCGTATGCCGTCCAGCCAGCCCGTGTCCAGCCAATCTACGTCCAGCGCCAGCAAGTTCGACCGCTCGCACGACGAGATCATGAAGGCGGCGGCGCGGCTGTTCCGCGACAAGGGCTACGCCGCCTCGACCCTGCGCGACATCGCCGCCGCCGCCGGCATGAAGGCGGGCAGCCTGTATTACCACTTCGATTCCAAGGAAGAGATCCTCGACGCCATCCTGGATGCCGGCGTGCGCCAGGTGCACGACAGCGTGCAGGCGGTGATCCGCGAAGGCAAGGAAGCCGACCGCTTGGCCGTCGTCTCCGCGGCGGCGCGGACCCATCTGACCGTGCTACTGGCGCGCAGCGAGTTCACCTCGGTGAACATGCGCATCTTAGGCCTGCTGCCGGCCGAGATCCGCGCCCGCCACCTGCCCCTGCGCCGGGCATATACCCGCTTGTGGGAGAAGCTGCTGCGCGACGCCCAGCGCGCCGGCCGGCTGCGCGCCGACATCGAGATCAAGCCGCTGCGCCGCTTCCTGCTGGCGGCGCTGAACTCGACGGTGGAATGGTTCGACCCCGAGCGCGAGGACGTCGACGCCGTCGCCGAGCGCTGCACCGGCCTGATCCTGCGCGGTATCGCGCCCGACTGAGATTCGTTTTTCCGCAGATGAGAGAGAGACCGAGATGACCGACCGTTACGCCGCCTATGACAAGCTGACCTTCGATACCCCCGCCGAGCGGGTGCTGCGCATCACCTTCGACAACCCGGCGACCTACAATTCGGTCGACGAGGCGACGCACACCCAGATCACCGACATCTGGCGCGACATCGACCGCGACCCGGACATCAACGCGGTGATCGTCACCGGCGCCGGCAAGGCCTTCTCGGCCGGCGGCGACTTCGGCCTGATCGAGAAGATGACCGGCGACCACGAGATGGTGATGAAGACCTGGAAGGAGGCCAAGGACCTCGTCTACAACATCATCAACTGCAACAAGCCGATCATCTCGGCGATCAACGGACCGGCGGCGGGTGCCGGACTGGTGGTCGGCATCCTCGCCGACGTCTCCATCGCCGGCAAGAAGGCGTTGATCGTCGACGGCCACCCGCGCCTGGGCGTCGCCGCCGGCGACGTCGCCGCGATCATCTGGCCGCTGCTCTGCGGCATGGCCAAGGCCAAGTACTACCTGCTGACCTGCAAGGCGGTGAAGGGCGAAGAGGCCGAGCGAATCGGCCTGGTCTCCATGTGCGTCGAGGACGAGGACCTGCAGCAGACCGCGCTCGACATCGCCAGCGAGCTGGCCGCCGGGTCGCAGAGCGCGATCCGCTGGACCAAGTATTCGCTGAACAACTGGCTGCGCCAGGCCGGGCCGATCTTCGATACCTCGACGGCGCTGGAGATGCTCGGCTTCATGGGCGCCGATGTGCGCGAGGGCGTCGCCTCGCACCGCGAGAAGCGGGCGCCGAAGTTCAATCCGGATTGCCCGATCTAGGATCTAGCGCGGATTCGATTTAATCCTGGTCGTATCCTGCGGCAGCGAAGAAGTTCTCGCATTCGGTGGGCGTGGCTTTCTCGATCCCTTCGGCGATGGCGCTCCACAGTTCATCAATGG
>Ga0209785_1000278_pt1 | contig 17437 bp, 11 predicted proteins | sample WorMetG1BERMUDA2_FD_187403 | JGI IMG/M metagenome (GOLD analysis project Ga0209785, IMG submission 187403) | Marine gutless worms symbiont microbial communities from Max Planck institute for Marine Microbiology, Germany - Inanidrilus... ...
GATAGCGGAACGCTTCGAAGTTCACGACTTCCGACAACCGTTCCAGTGGATCGCCCGACTGGCTGAGCTGCTCGTAACGGTAATCAAGGTCAAAAAATCCAGGCTCGTGGATCATCGTCGCCTCCCGTGATCATCAGCAGTGATTGAATCAGATCAGCGACAAATCAGCGAGGTTTTTCGAGGCGTCCAGCTTATCGGGTCTGGTCGATGAACCTGGGGCTGTCGGGAGTTCTGACGCGGACATTTATCGGTTCGCCGCTGACGCCGCTGATCCTGTTGGCGGCGATTGCGGTCGGTGTCATCGCACTCGTCGTGCTGCGGCGCGAAGAGGAGCCGCAGATCAGTGTGCCGATGGTCGACATTCTAGTGCCCGCCAACGGTGTCGCCGCTGCGGACGCGGTCGAGCTCGTGACCAAACCGCTTGAGGACATCGTCAAGGGCATCCAGGACGTCGAGCATGTCTATTCGCGAACCGACGACGACGCCGTCATCGTCACCGCCAGGTTCGAAGTCGGGACTGACAAGGACCGGGCCATACTTCGCGTGCACGAGGAGGTCCGTGCCAATTTCGACCGTATCCCGTTGGGCATCCCCGAACCGCTCATCGTTGGGCGCGGAATCAACGACGTACCGATTGTCACCCTAACACTGAGTCCGACCGCCGCCGACGCCGGCCGGTGGAACGACAACGCCCTCTACGAAGTTGCGGAGGAACTGCAGCACGAACTCGTCAAGGTTTCGGATGTTGGGGCCAGTTTCATTGTCGGCGGGCGGTCCAACGAGGTACGGGTCGAACCGGATCCGGAACGGCTCTCCCGTTACGGCATCACTCTCAACCAGCTCGTCGACAAAGTGGCCAACGCCAACAGGACCCTGCAGATCGGCCGGCTGCGAGACGCCGGTCGGAATATGCCCGTGGTGGCCGGGCAGTCGCTGAACGGGGTCCCGGACATCGGCCACCTGCTCATTACCAGCCGCGACGGCAGGCCGGTCTATGTCAAGGATGTTGCCGACATCGTCGTTGGCGCCCGCCCCGAAGAGCACCGGGTGTGGCACCTGGAGCCCGACGGCAACGGCGGATTCGAACGACGCCCGGCGGTCACGCTCGCCCTTGCCAAGCGCAAGGGGGCCAATGCCGTCAACGTGGCCGCCGACATCCTCGCCCGGCTTGAGCTCTTGCGCGGCAGGTTGGTGCCTCCGGGCGTCGCCGTTCACCTGACCAGAGACTATGGCGCAACGGCGACCGAGAAGGCGGACGAGTTGTTGTTCCATCTCGGTCTGGCGACCCTTTCGATTGTCGCGCTGATCACGATGGCCATCGGTTGGCGCGAAGGAATTGTCGTCCTCGTGGTCATCCCGACGACCATTTTGTTGACCCTGTTCGCTGCGCTGATGATGGGGTACACGATCAACCGGGTCAGCCTGTTCGCGCTGATCTTCTCGATCGGCATCCTGGTCGACGACGCCATCGTGGTCGTCGAGAACATCATCCGCCATTGGCGCATGGGCGATGGTCGCGGCATCGTCACCGCCGCCATCGACGGTGTCGCCGAGATCGGCAATCCGACGATCATCGCTACCCTGACCATCGTCGCTGCCTTGCTGCCGATGATGTTCGTCTCGGGTCTGATGGGCCCCTACATGAGCCCGATCCCCGCCAACGCCTCGGCGGCGATGCTTTTTTCGTTCTTCGTTGCCGTGACGATCACACCGTGGCTGCTGGTGCGTCTGCGGGGACCAAAAGCGCCACCGGAGAGCGGTGAGGTTCACGGCGAGGGTCTGCTTGGACGGGGCTACCGTAGGATCGCCGGCCCGCTGCTGGCCGGGCGCCAGCGTTCCCGGGTGTTCCTGGTCCTCGTCGCCGTGGCGACTGTGGCCGTCTGTGGTCTGTTCTATACGCAGCACGTGACCGTGAAACTGCTGCCTTTCGACAACAAGTCGGAGTTTCAGGTGGTCGTCGACCTGCCGGAGGGTTCGAGCCTGGAGGCCACCGAACGGGTTCTAATGGAAGCGGCCAAACGTCTCGCCGATCTTCCCGAACTCATCGGCGTCCAGGCGTACGCCGGCACCGCAGCCCCGTTTAACTTCAACGGACTGGTGCGCCACGCCTTCCTCAGGAAGCAGCCCCAACAAGGAGACCTTCAGGTCACCTTGCAGCCGAAGGGCGAACGGGATCGGGCGAGCCACCAGATCGCCCTTGACGCGCGCCGACGGTTGGCTGGCCTGCCGGCGCCCGAGGGTACGGCGATCACCGTGGTCGAGGTGCCGCCGGGGCCGCCGGTCCTGGCGACGCTCCTCGCCGAGGTGTACGGCCCCGACGCCGAGACGCGTCGCACAGCTGCGCAGCGGCTTCGGGCGGCGTTCGAGGAGGTGGATTTCATCGTCGATGTCGATGACACGGTTGGCAATCCGGCCGAGAGGCTGAGGTTCGAGATCGACCAAGAGAACCTCGAATTCCACGGCGTTCAGGAACAGGCCGTCTACGACTCTCTGACGGCGCTGATCGGCGGCGTTCCGGTCGGCTATTCCTTTCGGGGGGACGGCAAGAACCCGGCGGAGATCGCGATCCGGATGCCCAAATCGGCGTTGGCGCCCGGCGAGCGTCTGCTGGCGGCGCCCGTGGCCGCTCCCGGTCCAGCCGCCGACCGGGGGGCAACGTCGAACTTGGCGATGTCATTCGCGCCGTTCGCGAACGCGCGAGTCATTCCATCTATCGCCGCGACGGCCGTTTCTTAGAGATGGTTAGCGGCTTCTTAGAGATGGTTAGCGGCGAACTCGCCGGCCGGTTCGAGGCACCGGTGTACGGGATGCTTGCCGTGGGCAAGGCTTTGGCTGACCGGGGCTGGGGACCGGCAGGCGCACCGCGGATCAGCCTTCACGGACAGCCCGATGACGAGTCCAAGGTCACGCTGTTGTGGGATGGCGAGTGGGAAATCACCTGGGTCACGTTTCGCGACATGGGCGCCGCTTTTGGCGTCGCGCTGATGGCCATCTACCTGCTCGTGGTGGGGCAGTTCCGGAGCTTCACCTTGCCGCTGGTGATTCTTACGCCGGTTCCGTTGACGCTGATCGGTATCGTGTTGGGACATTGGTTGTTCGATGCGCCGTTCACGGCGACGTCAATGATCGGCTTCATCGCGCTCGCCGGGATCATCGTCCGCAATTCGATTCTCCTGGTCGATTTCATCCGCCAACGACGTTCTGCGGAAACCGGGTTGCGGGATGTTTTGTTGGAGGCCGGGGCGATCAGGGTCAAGCCGATCGTTTTGACCGCCGCTGCGGCGATGATCGGGGCGGCCTTCATCCTTGCCGACCCCATTTTTCAAGGATTGGCGATCTCGCTCGTGTTCGGGCTGGCTTCGTCGACGGCCCTCACGTTGCTCGTGATTCCTGCTCTCTACGTCTGGCTGCGAGACGACGGCCGGCCGGCGGCCTGATCACTGAGTCTCGGCCCTTGCTTCGGGCGGCCAACGCTCTACTCTGAGGGCCGGAGCGTCGGGAGGTCGGCAGCGATGATCGTCGAAGACCAGTCGGAGGTCATCTCCTTCCTGTCGACGCCAGGCACGCTCGGTGCCGGGGCGGCGCCGAACCGCGTCGACACCCATGCGTCCGTCGTCTTCTTGACCGAAGAAAACGCCTACAAGCTGAAGCGCGCGGTTCGGTTTCCCTACCTCGACTACTCCACCGTCGACCGCCGGCACCGGTTCTGCGAGGCCGAAGTGGCGGTCAACCGGCGGACGGCGCCCGACCTCTATGAGGGTGTGCTCGCCGTGACCCGCGCGCCCGGCGGCGAACTGGAGCTCGGCGGTGACGGCGAGGCCGTCGACTGGCTGGTCGTCATGCACCGGTTCGACGAAGAAACGCGGTTCGACCGTTTGGCCCAGAAAGGAGCGCTCGACCGTTTCGCCATGGAGGACCTGGCCGATGCCATCACCCGTTTCCATGCCGCCGCCGAACATCGCCCGGAGGCCGGCGGCGGGGTCGGGATGGCCACGATCGTCGAGAACAATGCGGCGAGTTTCCACGAGTGTCCTTCCGGGATCCTCGACGGCACTGCGGTCGAGGCGCTCAACGAAGCGGCACGCGCGGTGGTGGCGCGGTCGGCGCCGATCCTGGACGCGCGCCGGGACGAGGGGCGGGTCCGCCATTGCCACGGCGACCTGCATCTTCGCAACATCTTCCTCTACGCCGGTCGGGCGACACTGTTCGATGCCATCGAGTTCAGCGATTTCTTCGCCGATATCGACGTGCTCTATGACCTCGCGTTCCTGATCATGGACCTCGATCGCCAGAACCTGCGTGGGCTCGCCAGCATCCTGCTCAACCGCTATCTCGATGTGACCGCGGACTCGGGGGGGCTGGCGGTGATGCTGCTGTGTCTGTCGATGCGGGCGGCGATCCGGGCGTTTGTCGATGCCGTCGCCACGGCCAATCAGTCGGACTCGAAAGTGGCAGATCACCTGCGCGGCGAGGCACGGCGGTATCTCGATGCGGCGCGCGCGTACTTGGAGCCACATGAGCCGCGCCTGGTTGCCATTGGTGGCCTGTCGGGGAGCGGCAAATCGCGGATCTCACGGGAACTTGCACCGCGGATAGGCTCAGCGCCTGGAGCACGGATCGTCCGCACGGACAGCACGCGGAAGCGGCTCGCCGGCGTGCCTCTCGGCAGCCGCCTCGGTCCCGATGGCTACACCCCCGAGATGACCCAACGCACATACGAGGCGGTGTACGAGGAGGTCGCCGAGGTGCTGGCAACAGGCCAGTCGGTGATCGCCGACGCGGTATTTGCCGATCGGGGCGAGCGCGAGGCGATGGCGCGGATCGCCGCCGAGGTGGGTGTGACCTTCGACGGGCTGTGGCTGGACGCGCCGGCCGGGACGATGCAGGAACGGGTGATGCGACGACGGCGCAACGTTTCGGATGCCGCCGCCGCGGTCGTGCGGATTCAACTCGGGTATGACCTCGGGGCCATCGACTGGCACCGGGTCGACACCTCGGGACCGCGTGAAATTTCGGTGGGTCGAGCCCTCGACTGCCTGGGACTCGAGGACTCTAACGCCCGGTAGGCCCTTTCCAATCATTGCGCTGATTGTCATGATAAGTCTTTCAACTCTCTGGGGAGGCCAATGACCATTCGAATCATCATGGTGCCCCTGGACGGCAGCGATGCCGCCCGGCCGGCGCTTGAGCTTGCGCTGGTCACGGCGAAAAGAACCGGCGCCCATCTGGAGGCCCTGCATGTACGCGCCGACCCCAAGGACGCGGTCCCGCTACTCGGCGAGGGAATGTCCGGCGCGATGATCGAGGAACTGATCGACCTGACCGAGAAGGAAGCCGAGGCACGGTGCGAGCGCGCCCGCTCGATGTTCGATACGCTGTGCGCGGAAAACGGTGTCACCATAACGGACGGACCCGGCAGCACCGGACCGACGGCGGGGTGGCGCGAAACCACCGGCCGGGAAGACGAACTGGCGGCGTGGCGCGGGCGGCTCGCCGATCTCATCGTCGTCGGCCGGCCGGCGGCGGACTCCGAAGCACCATCGATCTTGACGGTGAACGCCGCCGTCTTCGAGAGCGGGCGGCCGGTGATTGTTGCGCCGCCGGTGCCGCCGACCGATTTCGGGCGCCGGGTGGCGATCGCCTGGAACGGCAGTGCCGAGGCTGCCCGTGCTGTCCATGGGGCGCTACCGTTGATCGCATCGGCCGAGGCGGTGACCATCTTCACGACCGAAACCGAGAAGACACCGGAGACAGCCGCCGACGAACAGAGCGGCTATCTTGCCGGGCACGGCATCTCGGCCGGACAGCGTTCATTGACCGAAAGCGATGGACCGGTGGCCAAGGCGCTGCTGGAGACCTGTGTGGCAGACGATGCCGACCTCCTGGTCATGGGCGCCTACACCCACAGCCGCCTGCGTCAGCTGATCCTCGGCGGCGTGACCCGACACGTGCTGCAGGAGGCGACGCTGCCGGTGCTCATGGCGCATTGAGGACGCGGCATGACAGAACCGGAGACCGAATCCCGCAAGACCGGCATCGTCACCGGCGCCAGCCGTGGCATCGGCCACACCACCGCGCGTCTGTTTCTCGATCGGGGCTGGAAGATCATCACCTGTTCGCGCGACCAGGTTCCGGAGGAGTGCAAGCGGGACCCGAACTGGACGAGCCACATCCCCACCGACCTCGCGAGCGCGGAGAGCCTCTCGGCCTTCGTCGAAGAGGCGAACATAGTCCTCGATGGCAAGCCGCTGCATGCGCTGGTCAACAACGCGGGATTGTCGCCCAAGACTCCCTACAAGGAACGGCTTGGCTGCCTCAACGGCGACATCGAAGCCTGGCGCGAGGTCTTCGAGATCAACTTCTTCGCCGCGCTCAAGCTGGGCCGGGGATTTGCCGCGCCCCTGCACAAGGGGAAAGGCGCCATCGTCAACGTGACCTCGATCGCCGGCCACGCGTTGCACCCCTTCGCCGGTTCAGCGTACTCGGTCTCCAAGGCGGCGTTGTCGGCGCTGACCCGCGAGATGGCCAGCGAGTTCGCCGCCCTCGGCGTCCGCGTCAACGCCGTCGCTCCGGGCGAGATCGAAACCGACATGATCCAGCCGGAATACGAGGTGCTGATCCCCCGCATTCCCATGGAGCGGATGGGCTCGCCCATGGAAGTGGCCAACGCCATCTTCTATCTGTGCTCCGAGGACGCCGGCTACGTCACCGGCACCGAACTCTGGGTCACCGGCGGCCAGCACCTGTTCTAGCGCGATCGCCGCACATACGTGCAAAGGGCGGAAAACGCCCTAGACTTGGCGCCGCAGACCGCGGCGGCGGATCAGATTGCGTCCCGTCGCCAACTCGCGGCGGATGGCATAGATGCCGCTGCCGACGATAAGGGCGCTGCCGACAAGTGTGGTTGCCGTAGGGATCGAACTCCAGAACACCCAGCCCCAGAGGGCGGCGAAGGGCAGGGAACTGTATTCGAACGGCGCCACGATCCCGGCGCGGCCCAGTCGGTAGGCCTGGCTGATGCAGAAAAAGCCGGCCGTTGCGACAAAACCGACGACGATGATCAGGCCCGTTTGCTCGAATGTTGGGACCGACCAGGAGCGAAACAGGTAGCGGGCGCTGGGGTGCCCGAACTGATCCAGCCATCCGTTTCCGAAAACGAGCCCCGACAACCCGCTGAGGAAAACGAAGGTGAGCATGGAATAGAAGGTCATGCCCAAGGCGCTTTCCGTCGATCCCAGCTTCCGGGCCAGCAGGCTTTGCGCGCTGTAGGCCAACGCCGAGACGATGGCGAGGATCATGGCCGGGTCGATCCCGTCGGCGGTCGGCTGCGCGATCAGGACAACCCCGACGAATCCGACCAGGATCGCCAGCCAACTCCGGATACCGACGGTTTCGCCGAGGATGGGAATGGAGAGCGCGATAACGAACAGCGGACTGGTGTAGTAGAGGGGCGTGGCGTCGGCGAGCGGCAACACGGCGAGCGCCATCGAAAAGGTCGTGAAGCAGGTGAATCCCGCGAACCCGCGCAGGACACACAGCACGGGCTGGCGGGTGACGAAGGCCTTCCGGCCCCCGTTGAGAACCATCAGGGAGCTGATCGTCAGCAGGACCACGAAGCCGCGCAGGAAGATGACCTCCTGCAACGCGATCTCGTCGCTGAAGGCTTTCATGATCACGTCCTGGAGGGAAAATACGCTGAGGCCCAGGACCAGGTAGACGATGCCCTGCACGGATGAGTCTTCGGAACGGTTCGCGCTCACGTCGTGAGCCATGGCACCCTTTCCGTTGTCCGGGACCCGCACCGAGTGTCTCCGCTGCACTGAAAAGACAGGGGTCGAGCAGCCCCGATGATATGTATCGGGTCATCAAACGATCTCATCGGAATGCGACAGGAATCGTCCCGCCAGGGCACAAACCGATCTGCGATCGAGGTATGTCCTTGGATTCTGCCGGTTCGACCCGGCCGCCGCATCCGGGCGGATGCGGGACTCCTGAGCCGAAGCCATCGTGGCCCTACATCTGGTAACGGTTCTCCGTTTACCATCAATATATGGAGCGTGTATGATGCGGGCTTCGCCCGCGTGCGGGCGCAAGACTTGGCGGCAACATGGGAGGCGGAGATGGTGAAGCGCCGCGGTGATGCGGACGATGCCGGGCGGCCGCCCGTCGAGATCGCATATCAAACCGGGAAGCCCGGCGAAGACGCCCCGGCATCTGAAACCCCCGCGCCGGCCGGACGTGAAGCCTCGGATGGGGCGCTGGTCGGCCCCGGCGACGAGTTCGTCGCCGATCCGTGGACGCCGCCTTTCCACCTCCGCTACCGCCTGCCGACCATCGCCGGCGTGGTCCTGAGCGTCGCCTGGATTGCGCTCGCCGCCGGTTTCATCCTGCAACATGTCAACGGCGATGACCTGTTCGCGCTGTTGCCCCACGAGCTCGGCGGCATGGCGGCCGGCGCGCTGACGCCCTTGGCGCTGTTGTGGATGGTGGTCGCGTACCTGGAACGGGGGCGGTCGCTACGCCACGAAAGCGAGGCCCTGCGCTGGCAGCTCCGCCGGCTCGCCTATCCGTCCGACCGCGCCGAAACCCGAGTTCGTGAGATCACCGAGTCGCTGCGCCGCCAGGCCCGTGAGTTGACGCGCGCTTCCGAGGAAGCTGCGTCCCGGGCCGATGTCGTGACCACAACCGTACGCCAGCGGATCGCCGAGCTGTCGCGGGCGTCGGAGGACGCCGATCTTCGCGCCCAGGCCGTCGCCGAGGTCTTGCGACGGCAGACCGAGGACCTCCGCACCTCGGCCGACGCCGCGCAGGCACGGGCACGCGAGGCGGGCGACCTGTTGCACAAGCGGTCCCGCGAAATGGCGGCGGTCGCCGACCGGTCATCGGCGCGGGCCGATGACTTGAGCGACGTGTTGCGCCGGCGGGGCGAGGACCTGGCCCGGGTGACCGACGAGGCGAACGAGCGCACCATGGCCTCGGCGGAGGTGATCGGCGAGCGCACCAGCGCCCTGGATCGGGCGTCGGCGGAAATGCGATCCGCCGCCGACGAAGCCAGCGAGACGATGACGTCGGGTCTTGGCGCATTGACCAAGGCGTTTGGTGAGGCCGATGGCCGCATCCGCACGACCGCCGAACTGGTGCAGAACCACGCCGAAGACCTGTCGCGGCGGTCGGACCGCCTGGCCCACCAGGCCGAAGGTGTGCGCGAGACGCTGCGCCGGCAGGTCGAGGATCTGAGCGCGACCGGCAAGCTGGTCGCCATGCGTGCGGCGGAAATCGAGACCCGGCTCGATCAGCAGACGCGGGTGCTGTCGAAGACGCTGGACCACGGTACCGACAAGGTCGCCACTGTCGGCGAGGTGCTGGCTGGGCGGGGCCGTGAACTGGTCGAGACCGCCGAAAAGGTGGTGCGGCGGGTTCAAGCCGGTGGCGACGCCTTCCGCGACCAAGCCCGCGAAATGACCGACGCCGCCGATCGCGCCGAAGGCAAGGCGCGGTCCGTTGGCGAACTCCTTCGCCAATCGTCCCACGACCTCTCCACCGTTTCGGACGCGGTTCTCGACAAGACGGGACGGCTGGGCGAACTGCTGCGCAGGCGGGCGACCGAAGTCACCGCGCTTTCCGACGAGGCCATGGACCGGCTCGGAACGGCCTCGCAGGCCTTGCAGGGACGGGCAGATGATCTGGCGCGGGCATCGAGCCAGGGCCTCCGCAGTCTTGGGGCTGTCGACGATGCCCTGCGGCGGCGCGGCGAGGCGTTGTCCGCGGCCATCGAGCGTGGCAATGCGGGCGTCGACGTCCTGTCGGAGGCGCTGGCGCAGGTGGCTCGGGACGCGACGGCCGCGTGCACGTCGGGTGCCGCGGGTGTTGCGCAGGTGGTCCGGGCCATGCGTTCGGGCGCCGACGACATCGCCGTCATTGCGGCCCGCAGCGAAGACGCCGTTGACACCTTCGGCCGCCACGTCCGCGATGCCGCCGAGACGGCAGATTCCGCCGCGGCGCGTATCCAGGACCTGACCGAAGTCATCCACGATCGTGGCCGCGAGGTGGCAGAGGCGAGCGACAGCGCCGGCGTGCGCATCGAGGGCCTCGGCCGGGCGCTGCGCATCGAGGCCGGCGAGCTGTCACGGGTCTCGGACCAGGCGGCAAAAATACTCGCTGGCGCTGATGCCGCGCTGGAGGCAAAGGGCGCCCGTCTCGACGCCATTGCCGAACGGACCCAGGCCCGCCTCGGCGGAATCGGCGACGCGCTCCGCGTGGCCGCCGAGGGAACGGTCGCGACGTCGGATCAGGCCGCGGAGCGATTGCGGGCCGCCGTCGACGGCTTCCGCCAGCATGCCGACGATCTCGGAGAGGCCGGCGAGGCGGCCACCGATGCCGTCGGCCGTGCCGGGCAGGTCCTCGCCGGCCGGGCCCGCCAGGTTGCCCAATCCTCGGAGCGGGCGGCCAAGCTGATGACGCTGGTGTCGGCGGCCATGCAGCGCCAAGCCGAGCCGTTGAGCACGGCGACCGGCGAGGCGGCGGACCGTCTCGACGGCGCCGGGCAAGTAATGGAACGCCGTGCCCGGGCGCTCGGCAATCTGGCCGACGAGACCGCAAACCGTCTGGCCGATGCCGGCGCACTGCTGCGCGGCAACGCCGACAGCCTTTCCGACGAGCTGCGAGCGAAGTCGCGCGAGCTTGCCGATGCCCTCGACGCCCACGCCCGCGAAGTTTCCGAAGCACTTCGGGAGCGGGCCCAGGAACTCGGTGACACCGTCCGTGCGCGGACGGTCGAGCTCGGCCAGGCATCCGACGCGGCGGCCGACCGGGTGGAGGCGACCATCGCCGCGCTTCGCGACGGCGTTCGCGACGTCAACGAAGCCGCCGACGCTCAGGCGGCGCGGATTGCCTTGGCCGGCGAGGTTCTGCGGCGCGAGGCGACCGGCGCGATGGCAGCAACGGACGATGCCGCGCATCGGCTTGAACGGGTCGGAGATACCCTGCGCCGTCATGCTGGCGATTTGGACTCGGCCCTCGAGCGCTCCGCCGGGCGGCTGGCCGAGATTGGCGAGGTGTTGCGCCAGCGCACCGAAGACCTGGGTGACGCGCACGCCCGCTCGACCGGCCATATGCGGGCCTTCGCCGAAACCCTTCACCAGGAGGCCGCAGCGTTCACCGCGGCCGCCGATGATGCCGCGGCCCGCCTCGGCACGGTAGGCGAGGGCTTGGATGCGCGGGCCGGTGAGGTTGCGGGCGCCGTCGACAAGGCGGCGAAGCTGATCAACCTGGTTACCGACGCCCTCGGCCGTCAGTCGGCGGAGGCGGGAGCGGCCGCCGAACACGCCCGCGGAGAAGTGCAGGCGCTGGCCGACGCCTTGCGCGCACGGACTGCCGACCTCGAAGGCGTCGCCGGCCGCAGTTTCGACCACCTGCGCACGGCGGGCGAGGACTGGGACCGGCGCCTGCAGGCTCTGTCGTCGGCAGCGCATGGCGCGGCATCGAACCTCGGCTCCGCCGTGGACGGCCTGCTTGGCCGGGCCGAACTGGTCACTGGCGCGACCGAGGATTCGGCCAAGCGCATCACCCACGCACTCGAAGTTCAGGCCGAGCGAGTTCAGGAAGCAACGCAGGCCACCGATCGCCAAGTGGCCAGAGTTGACGAGGCCAACACGGCGTTGCGGCGCCATGTCGCCGAGGCCGCGGTGCATGTCGATGCCGCGGTGACCCGGGCGGATGCCGGCCGGCAGGCCCTGGGCCGGCTGCTCGGCGAGCTTCGCGAGACGACCGAAAACGCCGAACGGGGACTGGCCAGGCTGGCCGAGGCGATCGGTCAGCGCTCGGAGCATGTCGGCCGGGCGACGGCCGATGCCATCCACCGCGTCGACGCTTGGGATCGCACTTTGGCGGCGCGCGAGGTCGCCGATCGGGTGCGCGAAGCGAGCATCGTGTTCGAAGGCTAGACCAAGGACCTACTGGGCCTCAGCCAGGAGGCGGCGACGCTGGCCGGTGCGCTGAAGCGGCGGACGACCGAAGCGGGGATCGACGACTTCCTGCACCGCGCGACGTTCATCTCGGAGCGCCTGCAGTCCATCGCCGTCGATCTCACCCGGATCATGGAGGCCTCGGTCACCGAGGCCCGCGCCCGCGCCCGCGAGGGCGTGCTGGCGACGACATTCCTCAGTTCGGACATGGGCAAGCTCTATATCCTGCTCGGCCGTGCCATTGGCCGCGACGAGGCGTCCGCGTCCTAGAGCCTTTTCCGACCATACGTGGTCATTCTGACCGAGGTCTTTCGGGTCTGGGGCAGGAGGGCGTCAAAGCGCGTAGCGGGGCTACGCGCGAGGTGGCCGACGCCCCCCAGCCCCGAAAGGCCCGGCGCCCGCGGCGTAGCCTTCGGCGGGTGCCCGCTGCGTCGGCGACCCTCGGCGATGCGCCAGCATCGCCGTCGCGCCACCTCCTGGCGGTTCACCACGCCGCAGGCCATCAGAATGGCCACGTATGGTCGGAAAAGGCTCTAACCCGCCGCCTCTTCGCCCTTGCTGCGTTTCGGGGCGAACCACGCCAGCGCGTCGGAAAGCGCGACGACGCGGCCGACGATCAACAGCGTCGGCGCCGCCCGTCCCAAGCTCTCGATGGCGTCGGGCAGGTCGGCGAGGGTGGTCGTTACCGTCTCCTGGTCCGGACGGGTGCCATTGATCACCGCCGCCGCTGGGGTCTTGGCGTCGAGCCCGTGGGCGATCAGTTGCTCGCAAAGCCGGGGCGCGGTGATCTGGCCCATGTAGATGACCAGGGTGGTGTCCGGATCGGCGAGGCTCGGCCAGTTGAGGTCCAGGGTGTCGTCTTCCTGGGTGTGGCCGGTGACATAGCGGACGCCATGGGCCAGACCACGGTGGGTCAGCGGAATGCCAGCGTAGGCGCTGCATCCAGAGGCCGAGGTGACGCCGGGGACGATCTCGAAGGGAATGCCGGCACGGGCGAGGTGCTCGGCTTCCTCGCCGCCACGGCCGAAGACGAACGGGTCGCCGCCCTTGAGCCGGACGACCACGCGGTGCGACCGCGCGAGGCCGACCAGCAGGTCGTTGATGTCGGGCTGCGGCATGTGGTGGTTGCGGGCGACCTTGCCGGCGAAAATGCGCGTCGTCCCGGACGGGATCAGCGCCATCACCGCATCGGAGACCAGTCGGTCGTAGACAACGACGTCGGCGGCACCGATCAGCCGCACGGCCTTGACCGTCAGGAGGTCGGGGTCCCCCGGTCCGGCGCCGACGATGTAGACGGGTCCCGCGGCGTTTGCCACGCTTGGCTCCTCCCCACAGCCCCCGCGGCGGGGGCCGGCTCCTCTAGGTAGGCGAACCGGCGGCGGTACGCAAGCGCCGCTATCGCCCGCTTCACCGGGGGTTGTATCTGCCGGTACCTTGCGGATACTGGCGCCGACGCCCGCGTGCCCTGACTCTCGCGGTCGTCGTCGCGAGAGGAATTACCCGTGTCCGCTACCTTCGAGTTCGAGCGCCGCCACCGCCATCGGGTGATGGCGATCTGGCTGTTGGTGGTCGCCGCCATGGTGTTCGCCATGGTCGTGCTCGGCGGGGTCACCCGGCTCACTCATTCGGGCCTGTCGATGGTCGACTGGCGGCCGGTCACCGGCTGGCTTCCGCCGCTTAGCGAAGCCGAGTGGGAGCGTACCTTCGAGGCCTACCGCCAGTTCCCGGAATACCAGAAAGAGAACCTTGGCATGACCTTGCGGGAATTCCAGGGCATCTTCTGGCTGGAATACCTCCACCGCCTTTGGGGGCGGCTGATCGGTGTCGCCTTCGCCGTGCCACTCGTGGTCTTCGCGGTGCGTGGCTGGATCGGCCGACGCCTGGCGCCGAAGCTGATCTTGATGTTTATCCTCGGCGGGCTGCAGGGCGTCCTCGGCTGGTACATGGTCAAGAGCGGCCTCGTCGACCGGCCCGACGTCAGCCAATACCGTTTGACCGCGCACCTCGGAGCGGCGTTGGTCATTTACGCTTACATCATATGGACGGCCATGGAGTTGCTGGCGCCGGAGCCCCTGGGTGCGCCGCGACGGCGACCGTGGCGGTTCGCGGCTACTCTCGTCATTTTGATCTTCGTCACCGCGATGTCCGGCGGTTTCGTCGCCGGCCTTGATGCCGGCTTCGCCTACAACACCTTTCCTCTGATGGATGGTGAGCTGATCCCCGAGCACTTGCTGGCGTTGCGGCCGCTCTACCTCAATCCGTTCGAGGACGTGACGACGGTGCAGTTCAACCACCGGGTGCTGGCGATCGCGACCCTCGCGGCGGTCGTCGTATTCTGGTTCGCCGCCCGGCGGTCGCCGCTGCCCGTACGCGCGCTCCGTTCGGTTGACGTGCTGGTCGTGGCAGCGGTGGCCCAGGTCGGGCTGGGGATCGCCACACTGGTCATGATCGTACCGGCGTCAGTCGCGGCGGCGCACCAGAGCGGTGCGGTCGTCCTGCTGACCGCCGCGTTGTGGGCGACTTTCGAGCTGCGTCCCGACCGGAGACGCTGGTAAGGCAGGGGAAGCGCATGGCCGATGGACCCTATCGGCTTCTGACACGTGCCGACTTCGACGGCATTGTCTCGGCACGCCTTCTTTGCGACGCCGGGGTCGTCGATCGGGTCGAGTTCGCCCATCCCCGTGACGTCGAGGCTGGCCGGACACCGGTCGACGGCGGTGCCGTCCTAGCCCCCTTGCCGACGCGGCCCGAAGCGGTTCTATGTTTCCATCACCGCCGTGATCCTTGCATCGTCGGCACGGTCGAACCGCGCGCGATGGCTTCGCTGTCGACGGCGCGAGTGATCTACGATCACTACGGCACGGATGCGTTCACTGAGATCTCGAGGGAACTCATCGACGCCGCCGACCGCTGCACGGCGGGACACCTGGATGAGGCGGACATCCAGGATCCGGCCGGGTGGGTGATGCTGAACTTCGTCATGGACGCCCGCACGGGACTGGGACGGTTCACCGATTTCGCCGTATCCAACACGCAGCTGATGCTCGATATGGTCGGTCATCTGCGCGAACCCGATCCGGACCGCGTGCTTGCCCAGCCGGACGTCCACGAGCGGGTCGCCCTCTATCGTGACCACGCCCGCGCGTTCGCCGACCAGCTCAAGCGCTGCACCGCCATCCATGGCCGCATCGGCATCATCGACCTGCGCTACGAGGATTTCATCTTCTGTGGCAATCGGTTCCTGGTCTACGCTCTGGTTCCCGAGATCGACATTTCCCTCGATGTCTATTGGGGACGGGAGCGCAAAAACACGGTCATTGCCGCAGGACGATCGGTCCTCGGCCGGCGGACGGAGGTGGACCTGGGCCGCCACATGGTGGCGTTGGGCGGTGGCGGGCATCCAGGTGCCGGCTCTTGCCAGGTTGACAATGACGCCGCGGCGCGCATCCTCGACGGTTTGGTGAGCCGGATCGCGGCGGAACTCTGAGCGGGAACGCACATTTGATGGGGCCTGACCGGTGATTCATCTTCGGCACGTGAGGTCCGCGGCGCTGGTCGTCATGGCCGTCTTTCTCGGCGCGGCATTATCGCCGTCGCTGACCGGCTGTGTCGCGGAAAACGGCGCACTTGGCCGGGTCGCCGAAGCCATTGGCATCGAGGTCTATCCGCTGTTGGAGGAAAGCGTCCGTGAACTGAACCGTTTCAACACGACGTTTGCCGAGCACGCAAAGGACCCCAACAATACCCGGCAGCTCAAGCACTTCCGCGACGCCTACAAGCGGGTACGTGTCGCCTATGTGCACCCGCCCGATGACCGCGCCCTGATCGATGCGGCAATCGAGGGCGTCCTCGAAGACGGCCCCGGTCCCAGGTCGGTCCCTCCGGCCGAATTGGCGGCGTCCGCGCTGGACCGTATGCTGGCCTCCCTTGATCCGCACTCGACCTATCTCGATCCAGACGAACTTCAGGAATCCAAGGTCTCGACGTCCGGCGAGTTCGGCGGCCTCGGTATCCAGGTCACCGTCGAGGATGGCAAGATCAAGGTCATCGCGCCGATCGAGGATACGCCGGCCGACGCCGCCGGCGTGAAAGCCGGGGACCTGATCACCCATCTTGACGGTGTCTCCATCGTCGGGCAGCCGCTCATGGACTCGGTGCACGAGATGCGCGGACGCCCGGGGACGCAGATAACGCTGACAATCGAACGGGCCGGTGTGGCGCCTTTCGACGTTGCCATTGTGCGAGATGTGATCCGCGTTCGGGCCGTACGGTGGCGCGTCGAGGGAGATGTCGGCTACGTCCGCGTTGTCGCGTTCAATGAAAAGGTGGAACACGGCATCGAGCGAGCGTTGGGCGAAATTGTGGACGCGCTCGGCGACTCGGGCCGTGGCATCGCGCTGGACCTCCGCAACAATCCGGGCGGTCTGTTCGAGCAGTCCTTGGCTTTGGCCGATGCTTTCCTGGACGATGGCGTGATCGTCAGCGTCCGTGGCCGCGACGCCGAAAAAGGGCGGAGTTCCTCGGCCGATGCCGGCGATCTGTCGGGCGGCCTTCCCGTCGTCGTGCTGATCAACGGCGGTTCGGCGTCGGCCTCGGAGATCGTCGGCGCCGCCTTGCAGGATCAGGGCCGGGCGACGGTGATGGGCACCCGGTCGTTCGGCAAAGGCTCTGTCCAGACCGTGATGCCGATGCCGCTGGAGGGCGCGCTGAAGCTGACCACAGCGTACTACTACACGCCGTCCGGCCGGGCCATCCAGGCACGTGGTCTGGTTCCTGATATCGAGCTCGCCGGCACCGACACCGCAAACACCGAATCCCGGCGCGAGGTCGACCTTCCGGGCGCGCTGCCGCCCCAGGGTGAAGAAGCCAAGGGCGGGCAGGTCACGCTCAAAGGGGACGCTTGCCCGCCGGCCGGCGAGGATGACAAGGACCAGGTCCTGGGATGCGCTCTGGCCTTGCTCAGGGCGGGTTCAACCGAGGGATTTCTTGCCGCCGTTGGCGGCGGATCCCGGCTTTAGTACAAGGGTTTATTGGTCGATCGACCGGCCCACAAGGTTTGTGATCCCAATCACAGATTTTCGGCCGTCAGCGGTGTAGCCTGAATGTAATGCAGGACATTCGACCCTGCCGGCGGTTGCGCCACAGATGGAGGCAATGCCGCTCGCAGAAATCGCCTCAGGGTGCCGCAGGGCCGCGTTGACAGCGAAAGCGACCGAGATTTATGCTTTTTAACAAAGACATAACGGTCGCCACGTTAAGGCGGTATGGCTCCAGCGGGTCCCAGAGCGACGGTCGGGAATGACGGAGCAAGGAAATGGCGTCTAACGACGAAACCGCCGGTCAAGGTACGGGCACCCCGTCGGTTGTTGGGATCACGGACGGTGGTGTTGTGGAGGTTCCGGGTGGGCTTCCATTGGGTGACGCGTCGTTTGGTCACGCGGGTCCGAACCTGGTGATCACGTGGCCGGACGGCA
>Ga0209785_1000279_pt1 | contig 17404 bp, 16 predicted proteins | sample WorMetG1BERMUDA2_FD_187403 | JGI IMG/M metagenome (GOLD analysis project Ga0209785, IMG submission 187403) | Marine gutless worms symbiont microbial communities from Max Planck institute for Marine Microbiology, Germany - Inanidrilus... ...
GAGTTCGCGGGCCATCTGGGTGGACGGGATGCCTTTACGGGCGCTCGTGAGCATGTAGATGGCGAGCAGCCATTTCTGCAGGGGAAGGCAGGATTCCGCCAACACTGTGCCGGTACGCACGCTGAAATGTTTCCTGCAGCTCCTGCAGCGGTAGGGCATGGCTTCGTGGTCTCTACACTCACGAATGTCGACGCTGCTACAATGCCCGCAGGTGGGAAGCGTACTGCCCCAGCTACGCTTTTCGAAGCAGAGCCGCGCGGCGTCTTCGTTTGGGAAGCACTGAAAAAACTCAAAAGTGCTGAGGATGCCGCCTGCAGACATGTGGGAAGCTAAATTCAGAGCACTTATACGCTATTTCGCGCACGATTTGCCGGCCTGGAAAACCGCCGAGCTGAGTGGTGTAAGCCGCCCGACGATTTCGATTCCGATTCCGATTTGTGCATTGCACAAACTTGACTCATTCGTGAAAATTCGGGTTCCTCAAGGGATCCTAGCTCACGCCCGCAGGATCATTCCCGCGAGACAGGCGGCCCCGTAGCCGTTGTCGATGTTGACCACGCCCACACCCCCGGCACAGCTGTTGAGCATAGTGAGCAGGGCGGCCAGACCCCCGAAGCTAGCCCCGTAACCGATGCTGGTGGGGACGGCGACGACGGGGCGATCCACCAATCCGGCCACGACACTGGCCAGTGCCCCTTCCATGCCCGCGACTACGATCAGGACGTGCGCGCGCCGTAGTATCGGCAGGTGGGACACCAATCGGTGTACGCCGGCTACTCCGACATCGTTGATACGCTCGACCCGGACGCCGAACAGGCAGGCAGTTTCAAACGCCTCTTCCGCCACCGGCAGGTCGGCGGTACCGGCCGTGACGATCACCAGGGTGCCCTCCTGGATCTCCGGAGGCTCGCGCTGCAGCACGATGGTGCGGCCGAGGGTGTTGTAACGCAGGTCCGGATGCAGGTCGGAGACCGCTGCGAAGAGGTTGGCCTTGGCGCGGGTGGCCAACACGTTGTGAGTACGTTCGCGGATCATGTAACCCAAGATCTCGCGCACCTGCCCCTTGGTCTTGCCCTGACAGAAGACCACCTCCGGGTAGCCCCGGCGTAGCTCCCGATGGTTATCGACCTTGGCCTCACTCAGCTCGCCGTAGGGCAAATCCCGGAGCAGGTCCACCGCTTCTCCCACCGGGAGCTCACCGCAACGTACTGCCTCCAGCAGCTCGGTGAGACGGTTCAGGTTCAAGCCGGTCCCACCTTCAGACCAGACTGCGGGGCCGGTTTATGTCCTCCCCGACGATATCCGGCACCGGGCCTACGGCGGGCCCCAGTGTGGCATCCACAGCGACGCGGTCACAATCCGTACCGGTCACATCCATGCTGCCGAGACGATAGCCCAACAGGTCCATGGTGACATGGCGGAAGCCGAGCCCCTGCAGGGTCTTGGCGATGACTCCGGCCTCTTCGAGCAGCCGTCGACGTTGCTCCGGGGCCACCTCGATCCGCGCCAGGTCGGCATGCATGCGCACCCTGACGTAGACAAAGCCGCAGGTTCTGAGAAAGCGCTCCGCTTCCTCCAACCGGTTGAGGTCCTCCATGGTGACACGCCGGCCGATCGGCAACCGGGTAAGCAGGCAGGCATTGGTCGGTTTGTCCCAGGTGGACAGATCCAGGGAATGGGACAGCCGGTGTACCTCTGCCTTGGAGATCCTGCACGCGAGCAGCGGGCTGTCGATCTCCAGCTCCCGCAGGGCACGCATACCGGGACGGAAATCCCCCAGGTCGTCCAAGTTGCTGCCTTCGATCACCCGCCCGAACCCGGCGTTCCGCGCCACCTCGAGCAATTTGCCGAACAGGGCGCGTTTGCAGATATAACAACGCTCCGGCGGATTGTCCTCCACACCCTCCGGCATATCGAGCTCCACCAGTTCGTGGCGCACTCCCAAGCGGGCGCCCAAGGCCAGCGCGTCGGCAACCTCCTGGCGTTCCATATAGGGCGTCACGGCCGTGAGCGCCAACACGCGCTCGCCCAAGGCCTCTCTGGCCGCCATCAGCAGGAAGGTACTGTCCGCACCCCCGGAAAATCCGACAGCTACTGCCTTCATTTCCCGCAACTGATCGAGCAACCGTTGGTAGATGTCATCTTCCATCATTCTCCTCCAGGAACCGCTCCAGCTCGCGGTAGACCTCCCACAACGGCAGGTCCCGCTCCAGCGCGATAGACCGGCAGACCTCATACTCCGGTTTGGTCCGGCGACTCCCGTCTGGCCGCACGGTCACCTTGACGGGGACCGGACCAAAGGGGGTCTCGAGGCTGTGTAGGGTCCGTTCCAGGGCGGTTCGGGACACCGAACCGCGACGAACCCCCAGGGTGGTGGTCTCCACGAACAGGAGCCTGGTCAGGGTCGGTTCGTGGCAATCCTCGCAGAGAACGCTTACCAGGATAGCCGGTCGCCCTTTTTTCATCACCAGGGGGGCGATCCAGGCATCCCTCGCACCGCTGGTCAGCAGTCGATCCAACAGGTGCGGATAGAATTCCGGACTCATATCATCGATGTTGCACTCCAGGAGCGCCAGCTCTTCGCGCTGCGCGGGGCCGGGATCTGAGACTACCACGCGCAGCACATTCGGCAGCGGACCGTCGCGGCGGCCAACGCCATAGCCGATGCGCTGAGAAACCATACTCCCCTGTGCCTCGAAACGCTCGGCCACAGTGGTCAGAATGGCGGCCCCGGTGGGCGTCGTGGCCTCGAAGGGCACACCGCCGCGATGGGTGGGAACGCCCTGCAGCAGCTCCAGGGTCGCGGGGGCAGGTACCGGCAGGCGACCGTGGGCACAGTCTACAAAACCGGAGCCGAGCTCCACCGGCGAGCCGATTACCGGCGGCCAGCCCAGCTGTTCCAGGCAGATGGCCGCGCCGACGATATCCACCAACGCATCGACAGCCCCCACTTCGTGGAAATGCACCGCCTCGATCGGAACCCCATGGACCCGGGCCTCCGCTGCTGCCAGGCGTTCGAACACCCGCAGGCTGAAGGCCTCCACCCGACGGCCGAGCCCGGAACGGCCGATCAGCTCCCGGACCGCCGCCGGATTACGGACCGGGCTTGTGGCACCGGCAGCGACCTCTACCTGCGCCCGGGTGCCGACAATACCACCGCGGCGGTCTGGTGCGATGTGCAACCTGAAACCTTCTACGGCAAGCCGGTCGAGCCCGGTACGGAGCACGGCCTCCTCGACCCCCAGGTCGAGCAAGGCCCCTAGGTTCATATCCCCACTGATACCGGCAAAACAATCATAGTACAGGTTGGTCATGGAAGTTGGCGCTGCTTGATTGATAGCGATATTCTAACGGTTGGCGATAACAGCGATCCAACAGCCGGAGATGACCGTCCAGGCCGCCAGCAAGCCTAGCGAGGCTTCGCCTCAGACCGACGAGATGTGAGTTTTTTGTGCAGCGCACAAACTTGTTATCCGCAGATTACTTCTGTTCTTCATCTGTGAGAATCTGCGTAATCTGGTGCGCTAGGCGAAGCCTGGTCAGTCTAGCAACCTGAAAGGAGGTTGCCATGTAACTAGCTGATAGACAGGTAGCTGCAGCCTGTCAGGTGGAGGTAACGAAGCGTGGGGAGCGAGGCCGGTTTAGGAGGAAACCTGTTGAGGGAAGAACCTGGGCGAAGCGTCGGAAGATGTGGACAGAGAAGCTGTGGACGGTGGCAATCGGAATGATTACCGATGAATCCATCTACCCTATCACTTCAAAAATCACCACTACCGAGAAAACGGTAGTGGCTAAATTTTAAGTGATGAAGCCTGCTGACCCCTACCCCATCATTCCGGCAGGGACTGCCGGAATCCAGGCGCTAGGGATGGAAAAAGCAGTGGCGGTTGAATCGTTAAGTCACACAACCATGTCACTTTCTCACTCCGGCGACACTCAAACGACATATGCCGGCATCTCGAATGCCGAGGTCGGTTTGGTGATGCACAGCGTCTCGACCGAGAAGTCGACATGATGGGAGAAAATATCCGTTGGCTTTGCGTCGTAGATCAACCAGCCTCGATCCTCGAAATAATGCGGAGGTTTTTCGGGATAGGAGGATACCTCCGCCCACACCAGCCCGAAGCCGGCGCCGATCGCGTCATTGACGAAGCGTTGCAGCAGCCTGGTCCCGATGCCTTGGCCCCGGAACTCCTTGTCTACCTGAAAGTGCCAGTGCACACCCGATTGCGGATGGAGCGGACGTTCGCCTTCCCCTTTGAAGATCACATGGGCTGCAAATAGGCGACTGGATTGATTGAGGAATGTCCAAGGCATGCTCAGGGATGCGGTGAGGGATACCATCTGTCTGCGCACCATCCGGTACTGTAAGGCTTCGAATTGCGCGCCTCCCGTGGAACCGGTGAGATATCCGACCAAGCGGCCGCTGGGCTGGTAAACGGCAACGTGGATATTCTCCTGTTGATACTTGATGTAAGGAGCGAGGACCACGTCTGAAAACCAACCCTTGCAGGGGCAAATAACGTCGAACGGCTGGCCGAGAAAGGCATTGTTGAACAGGAGATCGGCCATCTGCGATTCATCCTCGCCATCCGGAGAAAAACGGCGGAACAGAATCGCTTCGGAATCCGATAATTCAGGCTTATACCCCTTATCGGCCACGTGTGTTTCATACCCGAGTGTTTTTGCTGACATATCGACTTAACTGCTCATTAGCCTCTATGGAGGATCTCGGAAAATTCCTTTCCCGCTCGAATCTTCCAAGGTGTCCTCTGGTTGCACCACACCCTTATAGCTAGAGATGAAACCGTCAGTATATTAGCACATACTTAAATCTTAAGTGCTATCATTTTTCGTGCCACCCGAAACGGATCCGCTCCGATCTCGGGGGCGAGAAATCGACGACTACCCTTACCTTGCGGGCGAGACGCCCGCGTTCCAAGCCTTCCCCTGCCTGCGGGGCAATCCACCCAATCTCGGCACACTCACATGATTTCGATGCTGGATTTCAAAGCGTATCTCCTAAAGACGCTCTTCGATCTCCTCGGCAGGTTGGGTAGCCCGGTGCTCAATTTCGGTCTCACCCGGAACCTGGACCTGTTCTCCGACCTGCGCTATGGACCCGAAGCCGAGCAGCGCCTGGACATACTCAGACCCAAGTCCATCCATCCCAACAAGCTGCCCGTTCTGGTCTATTTCCACGGCGGCGGATGGATCAGCGCCGACAAAAAAATCTATACCAGGATCGCCGCGACCTTCTCGCAACAGGGGTTTCTCACCTTCAATGTCGATTACCGGCTGGCGCCGCAAAGCAGGTTTTCCGCTACGTTACAGGACGCTACTCGCGCCATGGACTGGATCTGCCACAATGCAGTGCACTATGGCGGCGATTGCTCTATTGTGGTTCTGGCCGGTGATTCTGCCGGGGCGCAGATCGCCTCTTGGTATGCGAGCGCCCTCCACAAGACGGGTCTGTTTCATCGGATCGGGGTCCAGGACCCTGTAAGCAAGGTATCCGTGAAAGGATTACTGCTCTTCTACGGCGTGTATGACTTCGACACCGTATTGGACGCACAATTCCCTTTTATCCGGATATTCGCACGCAGCTTTCTGGGCCAGGATCCGCAGGACTATGCCGAAAACTCACGGCTTGCATCGCCCGTCCGGCAGATTTCCCGAGATCTGCCTCCGGTATGGTTGTGCGTGGGGAGGGGGGATGGCCTGTTCGCTCAGTCACAGGCCTATGCGCACGCCCTCGAGAGCCGGGGCGCCCACTATCGGACGCTCTTTTTCTCGGAGGACTACTGGGCACCTCATGGCTTTCTCTTCTTCAGATGGCTCCGGTCATCACGAACCGCAGTGGCGGCCGCCCGCGAATTTCTTCGGGACTGCGCCGCAATAGACTGCTAGACCGCATCTCCCACCAGTGCCGTCAGGGTCCGCTGGAATCTGCTTTAGGCCCGCTGTCGGCGGCATACTCGAAGGCATCGGAGAACATGTGATCCATGGTCAGCCCGCACGCCCCGAAGGCCGCCTGGCCCGCGTTCACCATCACCGGCGGTCCGCTCATGTAGACGTCGAAGCCAGTCAGGTCCGGATGGTCGGCAACCACCGCTTCATGGACCAAGCCGGTTCGCCCCTTCCAGTCCGGGTCCGGCTCGGACAGGACCGGTGTGTAAGTCAGGTTGGCGTGCTCCCGCGCCCATTGCTCAGGCAGGTCCGGCAGATAGAGGTCGCGCCGCGTGCGGACCCCCCAGTACAGCTGCATGGGGCGCTCGACGCCGATATGGAAGGCATGCTCGATAATGCCCTTGATGGGCGCGAAACCGGTACCCCCGCCCATGAAGATCATCGGACGCTGTGAGTCCTCACGCAGGATGAAGGTTCCCAGCGGTGCCTGGATGCGGAGGATAGTCTTCTCCTGCATGCTGTCGAAGACATAATCGGTGAACTCGCCGCCGGGTACGTGACGCACATGCAGCTCGATGAGCTCGTCGGCGTGGGGTGCATTGGCGATGGAAAAGGCACGCCTGCGTCCGTCGCGCAAGACGAAGTCTAGATACTGTCCGGCCAAGAACTGGAGCCGCTGGTTATCCGGCAGCTTGAGGTAGAGTCGGACCACATCGTGGTTCAGCCGTTGCTTGCTGACGACCCGGCAGGGGAGGGTGCGTACATCTATCTTGGCCGAGGTCGTGACCTCCTGGACTTTGATGACCAGATCGCTCTGGGGGACCGCCTGACAGGTCAGGCAGGTATCCGCACTCCGGTCGCGGAGGGCCTCCGGTTCACCTTCGGGATAGGCGACCTCACCCTGCAGCAGTTCGGCGGCACAGGAGCCGCACTGGCCGTTTCGGCAGCCATAGGGCAGGCCGATCCCCTGCTGCAGCGCGGCTGCGAGTAGGCTCTCGCCGGTCGGGACCTCGAAGGTGTGACCGCCGAGCTCGGTACGAACGTTGAAACTCATGGTGCTGTCCATAGTCGGAAAGGTGGTTGGACGGAGGCTTGTGAAGACCGGGAACTTTCTTCAATATGGTGGCATTGACCGTTTCGACAAGCCGTCAAAGACCGAACAATGGGGATCTCTGTGTGGTTTGAGACTTTTATCCGTCAATTGTGGCAGGTCATGCTTGACCTCTCGCCCTCGCTGCTGCTCGGCCTGTTCATCGCCGGACTCGTGCACCTGTATCTGCCCCCGGGATTGGTGTACCGGGGACTCAGCCGTCCCGACCTGCGCAGCACTGCCAGGGCCTCCTTGATCGGTGTGCCGCTGACCCTGTGCTCATGCGGAGTTATCCCCACCGCGCTGGGTCTGCGTGGCCAGGGTGCTTCCAAGGGCGCGATTACCGCCTTCATGATCAGCACGCCTCAGACCGGGGTGGACGCCCTCTTGGTCAGCGCCTCCTTTCTCGGCTGGCCATTCGCTTTGTTCAAACCGGCGGTGGCCTTCGTGACCGGCATGATCGGCGGTGCCCTGGTCAACCGCTTCACTGTTCCCGACGCTGAACCTCGATCCATGCCTGTTGCGACCGCCATCGAGCCGAGCGCCGGGGGCATTCCGGGCGCCTTGCGTTACAGCCTGTTCGAGCTGTTGGCGGCAATCGATTTGTGGGTCTTGGCGGGGGTCTTGGTAGCGGCGCTGATCGCCACCTTTATTCCGCCCGATTATCTGGCCGGTCGGACCTGGGCCCAGGGCCTCGGCGGCATGTTGCTTGTGTTGGCCATTTCGATTCCCCTCTATGTTTGTACCACCGGCTCGGTGCCGATCGCCGCTTCTCTCATCGCGGCGGGCATGCCGGCGGGTACGGCCCTGGTCTTTCTGATGGCCGGACCAGCTACCAACGTGGCGACGCTTGGGGCCGTCTATCGGGTGCTGGGGACCCGCGTCCTGGCAATTTATCTGGGGACCGTGATCCTGATGAGCATCCTGCTGGGACTCGGCTTCGATTTCTTACTGCAGGGTATTCATGTGGGGGGCACTGTGCCTGCCGACGGGCACGGTGGGCACAGCCCATCCTATCTCGCAATCGGGTCTGCCCTCCTGCTGAGCGGGCTGCTCGCTTATCTGCTGGGGCTTCGTCTCAAGGCGATGATCCGGGGGTGGCGCGACCCGGCACCAGGAACGGACCTTGTGCTCAAGGTTGAGGGCATGTCCTGCGGCCACTGCGTGGCCAGCGTGAAAAAATCCCTGGAAGGGGTTGTGGCCGTCAGAGAGGCAACCCCGGATCTAGCTTCCGGACTGGTACGGGTGCGCGGTGACCACTTGGATGTCACGGACTTGGTCCGGGCCGTGGAACAGGCCGGATTCTGCGCCTTGCGGAATGATTGAGTGATAGGTAATAAATGCAGAATGATGAATGCGGAATGATACCGTAGCGCAGGTCTCCCCGCTTGCATCGAAAAATGTAGGCGAGGACGCCTATGCTACTTTTGTGACACTCTCCCGTGGGAGGGTGTTTAAAAGGTAGCGTCCATTACGAGCCGGAGATTGACCGCCGTTTCTGACTGTTGCAAGTGGTTGAAAACGCAGGGAGAAAGATAGACTTTTTCGACATCCTCCGTGGGAAAGAGCCTGCGCCGAGCACAGAGAGGGGCTTGGGGAGAGGGCGAACGAAGGCACGATTAGCTGTGCATCACTGCCCACCACGGCCGGATCACCTTTGAATGCGGATTCATCACTCATCATTCCGCATTCATCATTCATTTTCAGCGTTGCAGGATAAGCTCCAGCACCGCTTTGCTGCCGAAGTAGGCCAGCATCAGGATGACAAAGCCGCTCAGAGTCCAGATGATGGCCGTGCGACCACGCCAGCCGTAACGCAGGCGTCCCAGGAGCAGGGTGCCGAAGACCAGCCAGCCGAGGGTGGAGAGCACGGTTTTGTGCACCAGATGCTGGGCGAACATATCTTCCAGGAAGGCAAAGCCGCTCGCCAGGGCGAGGGTGAGCAGGATGAAGCCTGCGCCGATCATCTCGAACAGCAGGCTCTCCATGGTCTGCAGCGGGGGTAAGGTACGCAGGAATCCCACCGGTTGCCGACTGTGCAGGTGATGATCCTGCACCGCCAGCAGGATTGCCTGCACACTGGCCAGGGTCAGCAGGCTGTATGCAAGCATGGAGAGCAGCACATGGATCTTGATGGGCCAGCCCGCGGACTCCCGCAGAAAACCCTGGCTCGGGTAGTGGATCTCCAGAAACAGGGTCAGGGCGGCTATGGGCAGGATGAGAATCCCCAGATTCTCGACCGGTTTGGTGAGGCTGGAGACGAGCAGGAGGGCGACGACGGTCCAGGCTGTCAGGGCCAGGGCGTTGAAAAAGGCCAGGTTGAGTCCCGGCTGGCTGAAGATGGCGTCGTAGATCAGCCAGGTGTGCAGGAACAACCCCGCGAATCCGATCGTCAGGGTGGGGATGCGTCCGGGCAGGCCGGGCTGGTCGCGGCGGAACAGCCGCAGGGCGATGAGGGAACCGCAGGTCAGGTAGAGGAAGATGGCGACGGGTGAAATCAGAGTATGACTCATGACGATGGATGATGACATAAATCAGTCACCAGCTGCCAGTCGCTGGAAGTCGGTGACTGGTAGCCGGTAGCCGGTAGCTGGGTATACTTGGCTCAGGGTTCAACGTGATCTCTCTGCAACAGTGCCGATGAGGTTGCAGGGTTTGTCCCCCATGAGGTAGATGATGTTCGAGAATCTCCAGGATCGTTTCGGCCGTGTTTTAAAAAACGTCCGGGGCATGGGTCGGCTCACCGAGTCGAATATCAAGGACACCATGCGCGAGGTGCGCATGGCCCTGCTCGAGGCCGACGTGGCCCTGCCGGTGGTACGCGAATTCGTGGAACAGGTGCGCGGGAAGGTCATGGGGGAGGAAGTCCTCAGGAGCCTCACCCCCGGCCAGACACTGGTCAAGATCGTCAATGATGAGCTGATACGCCTGATGGGGGAGGCGAACGCGGGCCTGGATCTGAACGTCCAGCCACCCGCGGTGATTCTGATGGTGGGCCTGCAGGGATCGGGAAAAACCACCAGCGTCGCCAAGCTCGCCCGTTGGCTGTCGGAGAGGCAGAACAAGAAGGTCATGCTGGTGAGCTGTGACGTCTACCGACCGGCCGCCATCCAGCAGCTGCAAACGCTGGCCGCGGAGGTGCGAGCCGAATGCTTTCCCAGCAGTAGCGATCAGGACCCGGTGGACATCGCCTACCGTGCCAACGAAGCCGCGAGGAAGGGTTTTTTCGATGTGTTGATCGTCGACACCGCAGGCCGTCTTCATGTGGATGCGGCCATGATGGACGAGATCCGGGCCCTGCATGGGGTTGTCGCACCGGCCGAAACCCTGTTTGTGGTGGACAGCATGACCGGCCAGGACGCGGCCAATACTGCCAGGGCCTTCGACCAGGCCCTGCCGCTGACCGGTGTGGTGCTGACCAAGGCCGACGGCGACGCCCGCGGTGGTGCCGCTCTGTCGATCCGCCACCTCACGGGCAAGCCGATCAAGTTCCTGGGCGTGGGCGAGAAGACCGCCGCCCTGGAGCCCTTCCACCCGGACCGGGTGGCCTCTCGTATCCTGGGTATGGGGGATGTGCTCTCGCTGGTCGAAGAGGTGCAGAGCAAGGTCGATCACGAACAGGCCCAGCGGTTGGTCAAGAAGCTCAGGAAGGGAAGGGGCTTCGACCTGACGGACTATCAGGAACAGCTGGTACAGATGTCCAACCTCGGCAGCATGACCGAGCTCATGGATAAGCTGCCAGGAATGGGCGAGATTCCGGATCAGGTCAAGCAGCAGGTGAACGACCGGGAGCTGGTCAAGCTGATCGCCATCATCAATTCCATGACCCCGCAGGAACGGGCGTTCCCTGCCGCAATCAAGGGTGCGCGCAAGCGCCGTATTGCCGCCGGCTCGGGGACCCAAATCCAGGACGTTAATCAACTGCTCAAGCAGTTCACCCAGCTCCAGAAGATGATGAAGAAGATGAAGGGCGGGGGCATCGCGAAGATGATGCGTGGCCTCACTGGTCGGATACCGGGCGGCATGCCGCCGGGGAGACTGCCTTTCTAATGGGTCCTGATACAGATGTTCTCAATTACCGATAACATTGAACAAGTAGGATCTTCACGGAAAAGTCAGCCGCGAATATTTGTGTCTATTTGCGTTGATTTGCGGCTAAACAAGGAGACGTAAAATGAGCCGCTCAGACCCGAATGTCAACAGGACCTAGACATGGTTTCCGTACTGCTGGCGACTCCGCCCCTGCTGGAGCCGAACAATCCCTATCCCGCGACCACGCATCTAACCGGGTTTCTCCGCGCGCGGAATCACCGCGCACTAGGTGGACCTGTCGATCCTGCTGGTGACGCGACTGCTGTCACAGGCCTTTCTGCCGCTGCTGCGGAAGGCCGCCGAAGACTACGCTGCTGCGCAGGAAGAAGTACATCCCACCGTCGCCTTCTTCCTCGCTGCCTATGATGATTATTATCGGGCCATCGACCCGGTCATGGCCTTCCTGCAGAGCAAGGACCCCATCCTGGCCCATCGGATCAACTCGCGTTCCTTCTGTCCCGAGGGCCCCTACTTCTCCGCCCTAGAGGGAGTGCTCATACAGGCCTTCGGCGAGCTGGTGTTGCAGGATCGGGCCAAGTATCTGGCCGCACGTTTCCTCAGCGACCTGGCCAATGTCATCACCATCATCATCACCATCGACCCGTACTTCACACCCTGGAAGTACGGTTTCGAGCTCGTCGGCCCCGACTTCCGGCCCCTGGCCGCCAAGCTGGCACGGGAGCCGTCGCTGATCGACCGCGAGCTGCTGGGATTGTGGATACCGATCCTCAAAACACACCGCCCGGACCTGGTGTGTCTGACCGCACCCTTTGCGGGCACCTGCTACGGCGCCCTGCGCCTCGGTAAGGCAGTGCGCGAGGTACTGCCCAAGGCCAAAATCGCACTCGGCGGCGGGTTTGTCGGGAGCCAGCTGCGGGACCTGAACGAGCCGGCCGTATTCGAGTTCGTCGACTACATCGTGCTCGACGCCGACGAGCGCCCGCTCGAACGCCTGATCGAACACCTGGAGGGCCATTTGCCGGCGACGGACCTGCACCGAACCTAGGTACGTGAGAACGGCCGGATCATCTATCGGGTCCAGGAGAGCCTGGCGGATATCCCGCAGGACCGGATCGGCACCTCACCTATGCCTCCCTGCCGCTCGACCGCTACTTCTCGATGACGGCGTATCCGAATGCCGGTGCCCACCTGTTGGCAGACTTGCGCTGGAACAAACTGGTCCTGGCTCACGCCTGCTAATGGACAAGGGGATCACCATCGAGCAGACCGCCCGCACGTTCCGCTCCCTGACCCGCTCCGGCATCTCGGTACATACCTATCTGATGCATGGTTTTCCTACCGAGAGCGAGCAGGAGACCCTCGAGAACCTGGAGCGCGTCTGTCAGCTCTTCGCGCTGGTCTACATCCAATCCGCCGCCTGGAAGCCCTTCGATCTTACGGTCCATAGCCCCGTGGCCCTGAATCCCAACCACTACGGCATCCGGCCACGCTTCCCCAAGGGGAGCTTCTCCCGCTACGGCGAGTTCTACAAGGTGCTCAATGCGGGCCTCAAGTGTGCGGGCTATCATTTCAACCGGGGACTCGGGTTGGAGCGGGACGTCCGCTCCTGGTTTTCTAAGCCGTTCGACCCGCCGCAGGTGGCACCGGACTTCATCCGCTCGGTCGCGCCGCCCGATGAAGAAACCGACACCCACCACTGGTGGCGACCCGCCGACCTGGACTGGTCGGACCGATCCCGGCATGGGCTCCGGGTACCGAACTGCGTCGTGGTCTGCGCCGAGGAGGAGGACCTCACCCTGCTCAACCTCAATCACGATACATCCTACCGTTTTGAAGGGATCGGAGCCAAATGCTGGCGACTCCTCGCAGAAGGGCTCCCAGTGGCGGAAATCGTAGAGACTATTGCGAAGACCTACTCCGCACCGCGAGAGCTCGTCTCCGCCGACATCGCGGCGCTCATCGACGAGCTGTGCGGGAACGGCCTCCTGTAACGGAGATATTGAGTAAAGTTATACCTGCCCACTTTGCCCGCGACTACGTGACAGGATCTCGAAGACGGATTCGCGGCCGATCGCCAATTGGTTGGTAATATCCGCGGTGGCAACCGCAAGCATACCGGGCAGGATGACATTGGGATTGCCGGTGAGTTCGAGCAACGCGATCAAGGCGGCCAGGGGTGCCCGGAGGCTCGCCCCCATCATGGCCACCATGCCGATGATGGCATAGAAGGCAGGTGGGGCCGTGGCTATGGGTGCGACCATACCGAACAACACGCCGAACGCCGATCCTGCCGCCCCGCCGATAAACAGGGTCGGTCCGATCAGTCCACCGGGAACCCGCAGCCCGACCGCTGTGCCCGTGGCCACCAGCTTGGTCAGTGTGATCGCAAGCACCAGGCCCACCCCGAGGTCCTCCTTGCTCGTCAGCAGCTGGTCGAGGGTAGCGTAGCTGGTACCCATGATCTGGGGGGTCCCCAGGGCCAGGATGCCGGTTACCAGACCCGACAGGGTGAAGCTCAGGCTGCTGGACCAGGTGCGTGTATGTGCCGCGACGGACTCGCACAGGCTGATGAAGCCGATCGCCAGCAAGCCGATCGTCAACCCGAGCAGAATTAGGTTCGGAAGCTCCCAGTAGTTGTTCAGATCCAGTGGTGGGACGCTGAGGGTAGGGTCCGCATGCAGCAACAGCCGATTCATAACCGCACCCACCACGGAGGCGACGATGATGGGTAAGAAGCGGCTGACCTCGTAACGTACCTTCAGCACCTCGACCACAAAGACGATTCCCGCCAAGGGGGTGTTGAAGGCGGCCGCGATGGCGGCGGCAGCACCGCAGGCTGCGAGGGTATGGTCCTCTTCGGCGGAGGTCCGCAGGCGCTGCCCCAGCCGGCTGGCGCTGGCCGCACCGATATGGACCGATGGCCCCTCCGTGTCCACCGCGTGTCCGGCGACGATGGCGGTAACCGCACCACCGATTTGGGTGAACAGATTGGCCGTGGGCAGACACTCTTTACCGGGGGTGTGCAGGCGGCGCAGCACATGCACTACGCCCACCTCACGGTGCCGGGTGTGCAGCCGATCAAAGACCAGTCCGAGCAGGAGTCCGCCGGCCACCGGCAGGATGAGTCGCAGCCAAGGATCGAGACCGGCGTAGGGTCCGTGCTCTCCCCGCGGCAGCAAGAGGAACTGGCCGAATTCGATGGCGGCCCTGAAGGCCAGCACGACCAGGCTGGCCATTACGCCGCTGACCACCCCGAGCAGGGTCAGTCGAAGCCACATCGCGCGGGCCGGGGTCACGGTCTCGATCTTTCCTGCGGGCCGAGGTAGTCACGAAGGCGGTTCCCATTCATACCGACTGAGCCTCCACGAGTACCTGAGCGCGGAACTTCGGTGGCAGGTTGGCAGTGGTCACCGGATCGACGTGGACGCCAAGTAGGGACTCCAGTTCAACTTGCAGGCCACTCAGGTCGAACAAGGTTGCGCCGGGCAGCGCATCGACCAGCAGATCGAGATCGCTGCCGTCCCGGTCAGTGCCGTGCAGTACCGACCCGAAAACACGCAGGTTCGCCGTGCGAAAGCGGCTCGCTTCTTCACGGACGGCACTTCGCCTGAGGTCAAGCAGGGTTGACGGTCGCATGGACAACTTTCCTTGCATGTCTCGTCGGGGATAGTGGTAGTTGCGAAGGTAGCGGGCCACAATCGGGCCTACCCTGTGGCTGCAATCTCCAAATAATAATGGTGGAGGTGGTCCACCTGCTCCTTGAGCGCCTGCGGATCACCGCTGTTATCGATAATGTCGTCCGCGCCGGCCAGGCGCCGGGACCTGGCTACCTGGCTGTCGATGATGCGCCGGACCTCCGCCACATCCAGCCCGCTCCTGCGCCGGACGCGGCGGATCTGTTCCGCTTCGGGAAGATCCACTACCAGTATACGGTCGGCGAGATCCGTCTGCCCGGTCTCGAACAACAGGGGTATCTCCAGCACCGCATAAGGCGCAGAAAGCCGTGCCAGGCGGCCTTGTATCTCTGCGACGATTCGCGGGTGCAGGATCGATTCGAGGCGCGCGCGAGCCAAGGCGTCCGCAAAGACCAGGGTACGCATGGCGGTCCGATCCAGATATCCATCGGCGTCGATGAAGTGGGTGCCGAAAGTTTCCGCGATCAGATCCAGAACCGCGCTCCTCGGGGCCGTAAGGGCGTGGGATATGGCGTCGGCATCGATAACGGGAACCTCAAGTTCAGTCAAGCGGTCGGCAACGCTGGATTTGCCGCTGCCCACCCCCCCGGTCAGGGCTACGACCAGCATGTGCGAGGGTCCTCATAACCGCTGATAATTCTCATTTGAACCGCAGAGACGCTGAGGACGCAGAGAAAACGATGATAAAGAAGGTTTCTGCGATCAGCGCGTAGCGCGTCTCCACTGTTTTTATCATCCATGGTACCTGGATTCCAAGGCCATTAAGTTGGTCGCTGGTTGCTTACCGGTGCGGAAGAGAAGACTACGAATCACGCGAATCAGCGCGAATCCGATTCGCGGGAATTCGCGCTGATTCGTAGTTTTCCTCTAGTTTGCCGAATGGTAACGCTTAACTTAATGGCACTGACCTGGATTCCGACAATCCCTGCCGGAATGACGAGGTGGGGTCTGAACGATTACCGAGTGAAATGTTTACTCAGGGTGAGCCCTTGATTGTAATATGACGATCCAAGTTCTCTGCCATACAGGCGATCCGGTACCTTCATCATTCTTTCGTATATCATTCTCGCTACGACCTGTCCATGCTGCAGAGAAAAGGGTACGTAGTGGGCCTTTACTTCGAGAACGGCACGCACTCCCTGGCTGTCACCATCACCGAATCCGGGATCGAAAAAACCGGCGTAATGGGCCCTGAACTCCCCGATAACTGGATCGAAGGCAATCATCTCGGCGGCATAATCGGGTGGAATCCTGACCAACTCTTTGGAGGCAAGGATGTAGAAGTGATTCGGCTCGATGATGATGCGGCCATCCCTTGGCCTTGCTATCGGTTTCCAGAACTCCTCGCTCTCGTAGTAGTTCGTCTTACTGATATCGATCACAGCGGAAGTATTTCTCGCAATGTATCCGACAGGTCCCAAATCATTTCCTGACTCGAGATCGATTGAAAGAGTAAGCCCTTTACCTATATTCGCGTCGATGACGCTGCCGTCATCGGAATAGACCAGCCCCTGATTTTTATGGAGGTTGCGGATACTCTTGTCCGACGGAAGAGGGGAGCCAACCACAAATCGCAGCTGATTCAGGGTGGCCCCATGACGGACGCGGATCGAAAAGGAGCGCGGAGAAATCTCCGCATACAAGGGCCCTGTGTACGCTTCCGGGACGCGATCGAACTCCTTGCCATAATCCGTAATCAACCTAGTGAAAATATCCAATCGTCCAATGCTGCTTTTCGGATTGGCTTTTCCGGATACCTTCTTAGGCAGCCTCAACTGTTCCATAAGCGGTACCATATAGACGTGGTCCCGCTCGAATATTTGCGGAGACCCAAGGTCGAGCTCGACCACGTCGTCCCCTTGCTGCTTCAGGCAGGCAAGCACAGTAGACTTCGGGCCCGGCAGGAAACCGGCCCTGACGCGGTACGCCCGGGTCCCTAACCTCAGGTCCAGACTCGATGGCTGGAGCTGGACCGGTTCGATCGGCCGCTCCGATGATACCTGCCCCTGGTCGATGGCATTTTCGATCTGTTGTGCCGACATCACGCCGGTAGACCTCGTACCGACGGAGCCTGGTGCCACCGTGTCCGGGAAGAGTTCTCGGCTGGGGTTTGCCATGTCGCTCTCTGCTCGTTCTAGGTGGTGTTGACATTTAACAAGGAGTAAACCCTGAACTCCGAGCTTGTCTCCTAGTAACATCTCAAAAATAAGTATTACAGTTTATCACGAAAATCAATTGGAATAGACGACGTGGTTTCATTTCCCGAGAACAGGGTCGTGGCGAATGAATTTGTCGTTGATATCGAGGAATGTCTCAGAACACTTTCGTCCCAGCTCGTAGAGGGTATCGAGCAGGCGTGGCGTGACCGTGAAGCCGGTTTGGGTGTGGGTGCGCTGTACCGCTTCCAGGGCGGTCTGGTGCGAATCGAGGATGACACTGCTTAAGCGACGCGCGACATGACAAAACAAACGGTGCTCGATCGGATGCCACTTGGAGGTGTACGGCGGGTAGAGGACCCGCCCGCAGACGCCGCCCGAACCGTCGGCTCAGCGCCACCAGGTCTTCCTTGAAGCGCAGCGAACGCGCGGCGTTGGCAGCGCCGGCATCGAAGGTCAACAGGATTTGCTGCGCGTGTGGATAATGCTCGGCACGATCT
>Ga0209785_1000282_pt1 | contig 17184 bp, 12 predicted proteins | sample WorMetG1BERMUDA2_FD_187403 | JGI IMG/M metagenome (GOLD analysis project Ga0209785, IMG submission 187403) | Marine gutless worms symbiont microbial communities from Max Planck institute for Marine Microbiology, Germany - Inanidrilus... ...
CGGCCTGCTTGGCCGCTCTTCGCGGCTGGCACGCAGCATCGCACGAGGACCGGAGGCAGAAATTTCTTGGAAAGTCGCCTTTCGTCGCCGTATGATCACGGGAGGCAAGTCAAATGGGGAATGCCCATTGAAGGATCGACGTGCCGTATTCATCGATACTGATCGAGCCGCTGCGCAGCAGCTCGACCACCGCCGGCGCGCCGCGCAAGTGGGCGCCGGCCAATATGCCGGTCAGCGTCAGTTCGACCGTTCCGGAAACACCATTGTCGGAATAGCTGATCGTCTGCCCGAGATAATCCTCAAGGCTTTCGCCATAGGTGGACAGCATGTCCTGGATGATGGTCAGATTGTATCCGAAGGCTTCTCTGATGGCGACCTCCTGAGCCGCCTCGATCATGAATTCCTCAAGGGAATCAACGCCGTTCTTTCCGGTCCACGTGCCGTCCCAGGTGTTGCTGGCGGCGCCGTTTCCATAGTAGAAATCGTCGTCGTAATAGCCCAGATCGATCAGCAGAGCCTCACCGAATTGATAGCCGACGAAGCCGAACGTGTTCGTCGACCGGTAGGCCATCGATTGCCATTCTTCATCGGTAAGATCACCCCAGCTTGAATATTGGGGAAAGAAATCGGTGACCGTCCCGCCGGCCCACTGGTTTAACTGCCAGTCCTGTATCTCATTCGTCTCGTAGCGCGCACGGTCCCAACCAGACTCGAATGCCAGAAGCGCCGCCAGAAACTCCTCGAACGTGCCATTCATTATTGCACTCCATAATTTTACATTGGGATTGCCGCCCGTTGAGGCACGGAACAAAATAATCAATTGAGGCAATAATCAGCGCAAAATTCTCAATAAATATTTATATTCTTAAAAAGCCGTGAGAAATATTAAAAATTTTTAATGTCACAATTTTGCTTAATTCTCTTTCTTACTTTTATTTCTCCATTTGGAGAAGCATAGTTTTTAGCTAGGAAAAATCAAATCCGTTGGTTTCCGGCTTTGCGCACCGGCAGCTGTCTCAGAGCTTACTCACTAATACTAAATAAAAAACAGAGTCGGGGAAGAACATGCTGTCATCCTATAAGGCGATACGGAATAAAGCCGCGCTGCCGCGACTGCAGAAATTCATAACCGACTGTCGGGCGCATCTTACCGAACAAATACAATCTTTAGGAACTTATCCGCGTTCCGGGCAGGCCGTGTCCGATGCTTTTCGGTCACTGCGATTCGCGCTGCTTTGGGTCGGTTTGGTCAGCATGCTCATCAATGTTCTGATGCTGACGGGACCGGTCTTCATGTTGCAGATTTATGACCGTATTCTGGCCAGCGGCTCGGTGCCAACTCTGCTGGTGATCGGTTCCATTGCCCTTGTGTTGTATCTTTTCATGGGCCTGTTCGAGACCATTCGCGGGCGCATACTCGTCCGGGTGGGCCACAGCCTGGATGCGCAATTGACAGGGCGCGCCTATTCGCTTTCCACCGAACTGCCGCTGAACGGCCGCGAAGGAAAGAGACATCTGCGCCCGGTAGAGGACCTCGACAATGTGCGCCAGTTTTTTTCCGGCCCCGGCCCCGCGGCGCTTTTCGACATTCCCTGGCTGCCGCTTTACCTCGCCATCGTCTTCATGTTCCACAGCCTTTTGGGCTTTGCCGCGCTTGCCGGAGCCGTCATTATCTGCCTGCTTGCCGGGCTCAACGATCTGACGAGCCGCAGGCAAAACCGGAGTGCGGCGGCGATGTCCAGCCGACGTCAGCAATTGATCGACGCAAGCCGTCGCAACGCGGAGACCATCGGGGCAATGAACATGACCGATGCACTGCGCGTCCAATGGACCGGCAGGAACAGCGACTTACTGGCCCAACAGCGGGAGGCCTCCGATCGCAGCGTGTTTTTTTCCGCATCCATCAAAACCGTTCGGTTTGTCCTGCAATCCGCCATATTGGCGGTCGGCGCGTGGCTTGCGATCCTTCAGGAGATATCACCGGGCACGATGATCGCGGCCTCGATCCTGACATCCCGCGCGCTTGCTCCGGTCGAGCAGGCGGTCGCGCAGTGGCGCGGTTTTACGGCGGCGCGACACAGTCTGAAAAAGCTGAACGAGGCGATCGCCGGCGGCGATGACGCCGACCGGCGTGTCGACCTGCCGTTGCCCAGGCACGATGTCCGACTTGAGGAGATCTACTGTGCGCCGGGAGACACGCTGAGACCAGTGGTCCAGGGCATCTCCTGCACGCTGCGCGCCGGCGACGGTATCGGAATCATCGGGCCGTCCGGATCGGCCAAATCGACGCTGGCCAAGGCGATCGTCGGTATCGTTCCGCTGCTGCGTGGATCGGTCCGGTTCGACGGTTCTGAACTTGGGCAGTGGTCGCCCGGCCGCGTCGGCGAGTTCATCGGATACCTTCCGCAGGATGGTCAGCTTTTCGACGGATCGATCGCGACGAACATTGCGCGTTTCGATCCTCAGGCGACGTCGCAGGACATTATCGAGGCGGCTAAACTCGCCGGCATACACGACCTGATTGTCTCGTTTCGCGACGGCTATGACACGGTCATCGGCACCGGCGGCATGACCCTTTCGGCCGGGCACCGCCAACGCATCGCGCTTGCGCGTGCCTTCTATCGACATCCGTTCCTTATTGTTCTGGACGAACCCAACGCCAATCTTGACGCATGTGGCGAAAGAGCGCTTGCCGAAGCCGTTAGAGCACTTAGGTCCCGTGGATCCATCGTCATCGTCATTACCCACTGCCCACGCGCCGTTTCCGCCGTCGACCGCATCCTGTGCCTGAAGGAAGGCCGTGTGGCGGGCCTGGGGCCGAAAAGCCGGTTCATGAACAAAGTCATCCGGCCGGCGCGGATAGCGGGAGCCGCCTGATGGAAGCGCACGCCCACTCCAACGGCTTGTTGATCGCCAGCATACGGCGTCACATTGTTCTTGCCGGTGTTGCCGCGGTGTTGCTGGTCGGCGGCATCGGCGGCTGGGCGGCCTATATGGAGATCTCGGGCGCGGTTGTTGCCGCGGGCCGGCTCGTCGCCGACACCCATACAAAACCGATCCAGCATCGGGAAGGCGGCATTGTCAGCGAGATCCTTGTCCGCGACGGCGATTCGGTCAAGACCGATGAACTGCTGTTGCGGCTGGACGATACGGTCACGCGCGCCAATCTTGCCGCCGTTGCGGAACAGTTGGCGGAGCTTCGGGCGCGCAGAGCCCGTCTGGCGGCCGAGCGCGACGGCGTGGCGGAGATTGCATTCGTCGCAGACGTCGGGATCTCCCAACCGAAATCCGCGGCGCTCCATGCCCGCCAAGCGAACTTGCTGGCCGCCCGACGCAAGTCGCTGGACGAACAAAGGCGGCAACTGCAGGATCAGATCGATCAGTTCGGGCGGCAGTTGGAGGGGCTTGCCGCGCAACGCTCTGCCAATGAAAGGGAAATCGATCTGATCGGCGATGAACTGGCCGGTCTGCTGATCCTTCTGGAACAGCAATTGGTTCCCAAAAACCGCGTCATTGCCTTGCAGCGCGACCAGGCGCGATTGCAGGGCGCTTCGGGGGATCTGACGGCCCAGGCCGCGCGCGTCGAGGAGGCCATCAGCGAGCGAAAATCACGCATAATACAGCTCGAGGAAGAAAGACGCGCGGAGATTCTGCAAGACCTGCAGATCGTGACCATGGAGATCGTCGAACTCGACCAGCAAAGGGTCGCCGCCGAAGACCAACTGTCCCGTGCCGAGATACGCGCCCCTCACGATGGCACTGTCTATGAACTCGGTGTTTTCGGCGAGGGTGCGGTTGTGGCTCCCGGGGAGACACTGATGCAGATCGTGCCGAAGGGGGACCTATTGGTGGTAAGAGCGGAAGTCCGGCCTGTCGACATCGACCAGATCCGCGCCGGCCAGGAGGCCAGGGTGCGGCTGCCGAGTTTCGACCAGCGGCTGACCCTGGAACTCGGCGCACAGGTTCTGACCGTTTCGCCCGACGTGTCGGAAGACAAGCAGAGCGGACAGTTCCACTACAGCGCCGTCCTCGCCATTCCGGAAGGCCAGTTACGGAAACTGAACGGCCAAGCGATCATCCCCGGCATGCCTGTCGAGGTGTTCATCGAGACCGACGACCGCACCATTCTGTCCTATCTGCTGAAACCCTTGCGCGATCAGATCGTACACTCCATGCGGGAAAGCTGACGCGACTCGCGTTAAAAGGTATAGGCACTTGGCGCCGGGACGGGCCCTTGTGTTTTCTGGTGCCAGAGGTGCAAGCGAACCGCCGAGCACAATCAAACCAGCGGCCTTGCGAACCGTGCTTCATGACTGTTGATCTTGGTAGCCTGCGTAGGACTCTTTTAGGTTTGCCAGGTTGAGAAGCATGGATGCTGCAGGTTTATCTTTGCCCGCCTGGAAAAGGGTGGAACGGACCCACATGCTTTCTGTGCGTCGGCTCCCTGACAGGGCGATGACTTCGCGTTCGATGTCATAGGGTTGGCCGACAAAGACGGGTCCGTCGAGCAGGCGGATCTCCTGGTCCGCAAACAGTCCGACCACGGGGCCTTTCACCGGGAATGTGTCATCGCTGTTGGTGTAGCAGAATAATACGCTGAGCATCTCGAAGGGAATGATCGGCGCGCGCCATCGTCCTGCGCCCTTGGCATAGATGGGCGAATTTTCGGTAATCCGCTCCAGTTTCTCGCGCAAGCTGAACGGATAGAGTGCGCCCATGTTCTGGTCAAAATCCATTTCAATCCGGCGCCGCGGGGTTCGCATCCCGACTTTTATGTCGGCGAGAATGAGCGGGTTTTCCAAGGGCCGTAAAGACGGAAGGCGCTGGTCCAGTGCGCTTGGTGGATGGTCAGGGCCGATCGAAAGCGTGCCCTGCAGGATCGCTGCGCCATCTTCCCGTTCCATCCGGATTTCGGAGCGGCGCGCGCCGTCCTGGGGTTTCGAGGCAACGGCCTGAACGTTCTCGCCTTCAAAGACCGGGTTTCGGTATTGCACCGAGATGCACCCGGTCTCGAACCATGCCTCGCCAAAGAGGTGTACCGCGAGCGGGTCGAATTGGCTGAAATGCGTCGGACCCTCTATTGTGCCGCCTTTGAAGCCTAGCTTTTGCGCTGTGTTGTCGTCGTGAATGGAGGCATGACCGTCATAGGTTTGCGAGGCCAGCATTTGCAGGGGCGCGCGCATCGGGCCAACAATCTCTGTCTCCAAGTCAGTAATTGGCGTGTCAAAAAGCTGGATCATTCCGGTACTCCCGAGAGATTTGAATTCGGACACATGCGCCGTTACCAAGTGTCGATAAAAGCGCGGTGGCCGCGGTAGGACAGCGCGCCCTCCGGCAACGCCCGGAGCCCGCTCATGACCCAGTCGCGCGTTTCTGCCGGGTCAATGACGGCGTCTATCTCCAGAACGGAGGCGACGCTGGTGGCCTTTCCGCTCGCGTAGAGCTTCGCAACGAGACTGTCGAAAAGCGCCTTTTTCTCCGCCGGATCCTCAACCGCATCAAGCTCCGCCCGGTAGCCGAGACGGACAGCGCCTTCCAGGCCCATCCCGCCGAATTCGCCGGTAGGCCAGGCAGAGGTGAAAACGCTTGACCCAAAAGAACCCCCTGTCATGGCCATAGCGCCCAGCCCATATCCTTTGCGCAGCATGATGCCAAAAATCGGCACTTTCAGGCTCGCGCCCGTGACGAACATGCGGCAGACATGGCGCACGAGGCCGGATTTCTCCGCTTCGGGCCCGACCATGAAACCAGGCGTGTCGACCAAAGACAGGATCGGCAGTCCAAAGCAATCGCAGAGTTGCATGAACCGCGCGGCCTTGTCGGCGGCAGGCCCGTCGATAGCGCCACCCAGATGCTTGGTGTTGTTGGCAATCAGACCGAAGGGGCGTCCTTCGACGCGTATCAGAGCGGTGACGATGCCAACGCCAAAAGACCGGCGTAGCTCCAACACAGAGTCTTCATCCGCGAGGGTGTTGATCACATCGCGCACCTCGTAGACGCGCAATCGGTTCTCGGGGATCGCGCTGCGTAAGAGACGTTGGTCGGGCACTGTCCAATCGCTCCGCGTTCCCTGGAAATAGCCGAGATATTGCTTTGCCGCCGCGCAGGCTGCTGCTTCGTCCGCCACGCGTATGTCAACCACACCATTGGTGGATTGAACGTCGATCGGGCCGATGTCTTCGGGCCGGTAGACCCCGAGGCCGCCGCCTTCGATCATAGCCGGACCTGCCATGCCAATATTGGAGTCCTCGGTCGCGATCACCACATCGCAGCAGCCCAAGAGCGCGGCATTACCCGCAAAGCAACGCCCCGAGGCCACTCCGACAACGGGCACTTGCCCGCTCAAGGAGGCGAATTTTGCGAAGGTCGTGTAGTCGAGCCCGGTTACTCCGCCATGATCGGTATCGCCGGGGCGGCCCCCGCCGCCTTCGGCGAGCAGAATGAGCGGTATCTTCCACTTTTCTGCAAGGCCAAAGAGCCGGTCCTGCTTTTTGTGGTTCATTTGCCCCTGCGTACCGGCGAGGACCGTGTAATCATAAGCGACAACCGCACAACGCGCGGCGTCTGCGCCAAAGTCGGCCGCATTCACGGTTCCAATGCCAGTCACAACGCCATCACCGCTTGTGTTTCGGATCAGATCGTCAAGCTTGCGCCGCCGGCGCTGCGCGGCAATGGCGAGTTCGCCATATTCCCGAAAGCTGCCATCATCGCAAAGGCTTGCTACATTTTCGCGTGCCGTGCGCTGACCGCGTGCGCGGCGCTTAGCAACCGCTTCGGGGCGGTTTTCATCAAGGCCAAAACCACGACGCTCAAAGTAGTCAGCCAGATCCGGTCGGATATGATCGAGATCGACCTCGTCCTGCACCATCTCCGTGTCGCTTTGCGCGCCGTCTGGCATCACGTAAAACAGGACTTCACCTTCCGAAACGGTTGCACCTTGCGAGGCAAAGGATTTTAGAAGTGTGCCGCTGTTTGGCGCAAAAATGGGGTGCTCCATCTTCATGGCTTCAAGAATGGCCAGTTGCTGGTTGCCCTCTACGGTTTCGCCTTCAGAGACGGACAGCGAAACGACGGTGGCCCGCATCGGGGAGGTCAGCGTGATGGCACCGTCTGGTGCGTCCTCTGCTCGGGACGGCACAAGGTGCCGTACTGCGTCGCTGTCCTCATCTTCAAACCACAATCCCTGCGCCGTTCTGTTTTGGGCACTCGCCAACGCTGCCGCGTTATCCCCTATGAACCGCGTGGTAATGTCATTGGCTTGCACATCGGGCAGGTCCAAGAGGGCTTCCAGATAGGGAATACTGGTCCGCACACCATCCACTTTGAACTCGCGCAAGGCCCGCCGCGCGCGCGCCACAGCGTGACCGTACTCCGCAGAGGGTGTGTGCACGATCAGTTTGGCCAGCAAAGGATCAAACGAAGACGACGTGGTGTAGCCGGTATAGGCAGAGGTGTCGACGCGGATGCCCCGTCCCATCGGCGGATCAAAAGCGCGCAATGTGCCCGAAGACGGTTGCGCGTGTCCATTTGAGTCCATGGTTTCGGTGTTGACGCGACATTGGATGGCATATCCTCTTGGTTCGAGGGCCTCGGCGCCAAGTCCGATCTCTGACAGGGTTTCGCCCCTGGCGATCCGCAGTTGCAGGCGCACCAGATCGAGATCAAAGATTTCTTCCGTCACAGTGTGTTCAACTTGAATGCGAGGATTGGCCTCAATGAAAAACAAGCCGTTCTCAGGGTTCAAATCGAGGTCGAGCAAGAACTCGAAAGTGCCAAGACTGCGATAATTCTGATGGCGCGCAAGCGTCAGCGCAGCGCCGCAGAGCTGCTCTCGCGTGTTTGCGTCGAGCGATGGGCTCGGCGCGACTTCGACAATCTTCTGATTGCGCCGTTGAAGGCTGCATTCCCGTTCGCCCAGGTGCAAGCAGCCTCCGACACCGTCGCCCAGCACCTGCACTTCGAGATGTCGCGCGCGACGAATGTTACGCTCGACATAGACCTGACCGTCGCCAAAGGCGGCGCGCGCCTCAGACTGGCACCTTGCATAGGCTTCGTCGATGTCGCCTTCGGCAAAGACGGCACGCATACCGCGCCCACCGCCACCCGAAACCGACTTAATCATCATCGATGAACCTGCAGGCAGGTCCGCAAAAAAGGCGCGCGCCTCCTCAAGAGACGCTGCCTGCGCGGTGCCGGGAATGGTTGCCACATTGCAGTCCCTGGCAATTCCTTTGGCTGCAACCTTATCGCCGAACAGTGCAAGGCTTTCGGGCGTCGGTCCGACGAATGCCATGCCTGCGGCTTCGATCTGGCGCGCGAATGCGCTGTTTTCGCTCAAAAACCCATAGCCCGGATGGACCGCGTCGCATCCCATATCTGCCGCGATGGCAGTGACGCGATCCATATCGAGGTAAGCGCGGGCACCGGAGGAACCGAGGGCGATGGCGGCGTCGGCGCGACGGGTATGCAATGATCGAGCATCATCGTCGGAATAGACCGCAACGGTTTCAATTCCCATCTCGGCGGCGGTGCGGGCGATCCGGACAGTAATCTCGCCTCGGTTCGCGATCAGGAGTTTCTGAACCATCACAGTGATCCCTGCGCCTCGGGGACCTCCAGGAGCTTTTCAAGTTCATCTTTCTTTACCTTGCCCGTGGCCGTCATCGGCAGTGACGCCACCAATTTGACCTCAGGAACCTTGTAGGCGGAGAGTTGCGCGCTGAGCCAATCCGAAAGCCCCTCTGCTGACACTTTGTTTGCTTGCTCCGGCTTTAAAACAACGAAGGCCACAGGCACCTGTCCCTTATGCGCGTCGGGCCTGCCGATGACGGCAGAGGCGGCAACCGCGGGCTGCCTGCCCAGAAGCGACTCAAGTTCTGCGGGAAAGACGCTCATGCCTTTGACCTTGAGCATCTCTTTGCGCCGGCCGAGATAGTGTAGGTAACCATCCTCATCAATGAGCCCGATATCACCACTATGCAGCCAGCCATCGCGCAGTGCGACCTCCGTCTCTTCGTGTTTGTTCCAATAGCCTTTGAATAGCGATGGCATCCGCACGACGATTTCGCCTTCACTGCCCAAGGGGAGAAGCGCCCCGGTGTCAAAATCGCAGATTTTGAATTCGTTGCCTGGAACGGGCAGGCCGACAAATACAGGCTGCGCATGCAGGTCGTAATCGTCGTCCTGCATTCCCGTTGTGAACGTATTCGAAGTGTGCGTTTCGGTCATACCCCAGGACGCTTCCGATATGATTGTCCCGGTAAGATCAAACCAACGCTGCCGATAATCCATGTTCAGCTTCTTGACAAAAGAGACGACACTCACGCTTTGCAGGGATGACAGATCGAACGCGCCAAAGCGGGGATGGTCCATCAGTTCCACCGCCGCGTCCACGAGCATGGCGACGTTGGTCGCGCGATGAGCCTGCACGGCTTCCAGAAAACCCAGCGGGTCCCAGCGGGTCATCAGGATCATCGGACTTCCTGTGATCATCGGAAAGATCAGCGCTGCATTTTCTCCCGCAATCCAGAACTCGGGAAAGAAGTTGAGCCAGACGATGTCCTTTTTTGCCCGCATTGAGACAGACCAATTGGCAGCACCGGTGAAGACCATGTCGCGCTGAGTGTGGATGCATCCCTTGGGCATCCCGGTCGTGCCACCCGTGTAGTTGAGCGCCGCCACTGAATCGAGATCACCGCCCGTGACCCGGTCTAACCTGGTATTCTTGAGTGCGGGCATGAGATCAATCGCATCCGCGCACGTCACAGCAGGTGCGGACACGGCGGGCGGCACAGAGATCGTAGGCGTTTCGGGTAACATCTCAGAAAGACTGGTGCAGAACACGGCATTCAATGCACTATCATCCCGCACAGCCCGAACCACCGGCATCAAGGCATCCAGCGTTACCAGCGCCGTGGCACCTGAATCCTCTAAGTGATAGCGCAACTCAAACGCTTTCGACAGCGGGCTGATCGGGACATGGACGGCGCCAAGTTTTAGGATTCCGAAAAAAACGATGTGGAATTGCGGGCAGTTCGGCAAGAAGACTGCAACGCGGTCACCCTTCCCGATGCCCGCCTCGCACAGGGCGTTGGCGAAGGCCTCGCTCAACGCATCAAGTTCGCCATAGGTGGTCACATGCCCGTAATAGATGATCGCGGGCGCATCAGGGCGGCTTTCACCCCAATGCCTCAGATGGTCGGAAAGGGGGATTTCTCCCAGCGGATAACGGACTTCGGAAGGCACATCAGAAGGCCAATTGCGCGCGTGGATGGCCCTCAATTCATTAAGATATGTCGTTTCATCGATCATGCGTAATCTCTGCGTCCGTTGCTGTGGGTGGCGAGCCGAAGATCGGCTCGAAGCGTTGGGAAACCCTCTGCAGCGATGTGTTGACACAGTGCATGGGTCATCATTCCCGCGTTGTGGGGTCGAACGCTTCGCGCAGCGACTCTCCCAACCGATTGAACACCAGGGCTGTGATCATGATGGCGATGCCCGGTGCATAGATCTGGGCGGGCGCGATCTGGATGTAGAGATAGGCGCGCGCGATCATCGAGCCCCAGCTGGGGTCGGGCGGTTGCATGCCAAGCCCGAGGAAACTCAGGCTGGCCTCAGCGAGCAGCGCCACGGCCATCATCAGGGTCATTTGGACCAGCACGGGTTGCACCGCATTCGGCAGCACATGGCGCGTCAAGATACGCCAGGTCGATGCACCAAAGCAGTGAGCGGCGTCCACATAGAGTTCCTGGCGCAATACCAGCGTGCGGGCACGCACGAGACGCGCCAGTTGGGGTGCGAATACGATCCCGACAGAAATCATCGCATTTGTCAGCCCAATGCCCAACGCACCGGTGACCGCGATGGCCAAGATGATTGCCGGGAACGAGAGGAAGGTGTCGATCGCGCGACTGATGATCATGTCGGCCCATCCCCCGACATATCCGGCCAAAAGCCCAATCGGGGTACCGAGAAGCGTCGCCACTCCAACGGCGAGAAATGAGGCATAGACAGAGGCGGACGCGCCGTGGATCAGCCGGCTGAGGACATCGCGCCCCAGATCGTCCGTGCCAAGCAGATGACGCAGGCTCGGTGGCTCAAGAATACGGGTATAATCCTGAAAGGTCGGATCATACGGTGCGATCCAGGAGGCAAAGAGCGCGCAGACAACAATGATTGTCAGCGCAATCAGGCTGATCAGGCCACCGGTGTCCCGCCGTGCCCAGGCAAACAAGCGCTCGAAAACATTTGGGTCCCGGTAGCGGGCCGTCTCGTCGCTCATGTCTGGCTGATCCTTGGATCAAGGACGCTGTAGAGCATATCTGTGATCAGGTTGACGGTGATGACCGTCACCACCATGGCGAGCACGATGCCCTGAACGACAGGGAAGTCGCGTTGCAAGGCAGCGTTCACAATGGAATTGCCCATGCCCGGAATGGCAAACACGACCTCAACCACGACGGTGGCGGCAAGCGTCCGGTTCACCAACAGGCTGATAACCGTCAGCAGATTTACACTCACATTGCGCAGCCCGTGTTTCCACAGGATCAGACGCGGCGGAAGGCCCTTGGCATGCAGCGTGCGCACATATTGCGAAGACAGGATTTCGACCAGAGAGCTTCGTAATTGACGGGCAACTTCGGCCACACCGCTTGCCGCGAGCGCAATGGCGGGCAGCGTCGCATACCAGATCGCCTGGTGGAGGCTCTCCGTGACCGGCACGAAGCCCGTTGCGGGAAACCAGTTCCGGCTGAGCGCGAAAGCAGCGACAAAGATCATCGCAATCCAGAATGGCGGCAGTGCAATGCCCACCGACGATAGCGTCATGACGAAGCGATCAATTCGCCCGCCCGGGTGGCTGGCTGCGAGGGTGCCCAACGGCACCCCCACGACGACCGACAGAAGGATTGCGTATAGAACGATGAAGAGCGTGTTTGGGAAGACGCGCAGGACCGTTTCCGACACAGGCTCTCCGGACAGCAAGGAGCGTGACAGGTCGCCCCTCAAAACATCGCCCAACCACGAAAAATACTGCACCAGGAATGGCCTATCGAGACCATAGAGCGACCGTATCTCCGCGATGCGCTCCAGCGAGGCGTTTTCTCCTGCCAGGGTCATCGCAATGTCGCCTGGCAGGAGCTGCATCAATGTAAAGACGAGGAAGGTTGCAAGCAGAAGAACCGGCACAGCCTGGATCATCCGGCTCAGCAGCATCCTGCGCCGCGCTTTATTGATCATGTTGACCGTCCCCGTCCGGCCGATCTGTTTAGCTTGACAATGTGACCTCCTGGAACTTCGGCTTGCCCAGAAGGTTTCCATTGAAGTTCTCGACCGAGTTGGACGTTGCATCCACCGCGTATCGTACAGAAAGCGGTATGGTCAGCGCTTGCTCCATCACCAGCATCTGTGCTTTGGCGAGTGCCTTGGCACGTTCCGCCTCATCCTGCGTTGAGCGGCTTTCCAGCATCGCCTGGTTAAACCCGTCCGGAGGCGGCAGTTTGCCCGCATTGAAGAATGATTTTTCGGAATAAAGCAGCGAATAGGTCAGGCTTGGATCGGGGCGGCCGGTCCAAGCCGACAACATCAGATCGCCACCGCCCTTCGCGAAGAAACGGATGGAAGATTCGGCGATGGGTCCATTTTCGAAGCGACCGCGCACACCGATCTGTTCCCATTGGCTCAGCAGGAATTCCTGCTTTTGCACGGTGGCCTGATCGGGAAAGCTGAGCATGGTGAGTTCCAGACCATCAGGATAGCCCGCCTCGGCCAGAAGCTCGCGCGCAAGATCCGGGTCATAGCTTGTGAATTGCTCGGCCTCCGGCGCGTAGGCCCAATGGGCACGCGGCAAATTCATATAGGCCGGCTCTCCGATCCCTGCCTGCGTCGCCAGGACGAAGGCGTCGCGATCAATCGCATGGCTGAGTGCCTTGCGCACGCGCACGTCCTTGAGCGGTCCAATCGCCGGGTTCATGTAAATCTGATAGATAAAGAGCGTCGGTCCGGACACAAGCCCAAGGTTCGGCGTGCGCTCAATCAGCGTTTGCTGACGCTCCGACAGTCCATAGGCGATATCGGCTTGGCCGGATTGAACGGCGCGCAAAGCAGTGGACGCGTCGGGAATGATTCTCATTTCGATGCGCGGCGTGCCCGGCACGCCTTCTTTCCAGTATGCATCGTTTGCCTCCGCAATCACGCTTTCACCATCCTTCCAGGAGACGAACTTCCAAGGGCCGGTGCCCACGGGCGCGCGGTCCACCCGGCCTTCTTCGCTGGCCTCAAGTGCTGCCGGCGACACCATCATGCCCGCGCGATCCGAAAGGATCAGCGGCAATGCTGTATCGGGTTGGTTGAGGCGCACTGTCACTTCCAGCGGTCCAGTAACGTCAACGCTGTCGATCGAGGCAAGATCGGTGCGGATGTTGGACACATCCGAGCTGCGATTCCGGTCCAGGTTGACCTTTACCGCTTCAGCGTCGAAGGGCGTGCCATCGTGGAAGGTCACGCCCTCTTGAAGTCGCAGGACCAGTGTCTGCGGATCGGTGAAGTCAAAGCTGTTTGCAAGGCCGGGAAGGGCAGCCAAGGTGTCCGGCTCCCAATCCACCAGCGTGTCATAAAGGTTGTAAAGGAAGACGTGGTCAGTGCCAGCGCCGCCGGTAGCCGGATCAAGGCTCGATGGGTTTGCATTGGCCACAACGCGAAGCAGATCCGCGTCTTGTGCCGTTGCGCCATCGGGCAGCCCAACAACACCAACCACCCCCGCCGCGGTCAGTCCCAGCAGTATTTTGCGCCGTTTCAAATCGGGTTGCAATCTGGCGATGGCCGCCCGGTCTTTTCTTGAAAAAAACATATCTTCTCTCCCTTTTGGTTCGTCATCGTTGGTTTTCGGGCATCCCTCAACGCGGCATCGAACGCGCCGTTGCCCGCGAAATGGCACGCTACGTAATGGTCCGGGTCCACTTGCCGCCAGTCGGGCACCTCCTGCGCGCACCGCTCCTCGGCAAAAGGGCAGCGCGTGCGAAACCGACATCCGCTGGGCGGCGCAACAGGGCTCGGAATTTCCCCTTTCAGCTCTATTCGACGTGAGGTGCGCAAGGATGCAGGCAGTGCGACCGGTTCGGTCGAAAGCAGCGCGGCTGTATAGGGATGGCGCGGGCGATGGATGACATCGTCGGTCGGCCCCATCTCAGCGAAACGACCCAAATAGGTGACGGCGACCGAATCGCTCACATGCGCAACGATCGAGATATCATGCGCGATAAATGCATAGGCGAGCCCCAGATCCTGTTGCAATTCGTGGAACAGGTTCAGAACCTCGCCGCGCATCGAGGCATCGAGGGCCGCGACCACTTCGTCACACACGACCAGACGCGGCTCAAGCGGCAGGATGCGGGCAATGTTGACGCGCTGCTTTTGTCCGCCTGAAAGCTGGTGCGGGTAGCGAAAGGCCACCTCCTGCCGCAGCCCGACGCGTTCGATGCTGTCCAGCGCGCGCGCACGCATGTCGTCTTTCGATAGCCCCCCGCGAATGACCATGGGCTCGATCAGGCTGTCGAGGATCCGCATGCGGGGATTGAGTGCCGCGTTGGGGTCCTGAAAGATGATCTGATAGCGCCTGCGAACGTGCCGGTATCTCCTCTTGGGCAGGCGCGCGAGATTTTCCCCTTCATAGAGGATGCTGCCAGTGGTGGGGTCCAGCAGGCCTGAGAGCACGCGTCCGATCGTGGTTTTGCCAGAACCCGACTCGCCGATGATGCCAAACGTCTTGCCGGGCATGATGCTAAAATCCACACCGTCAACGGCCTTTACCGTTTGGGTGCCGTCCAGCGATGGGAAATGAACCTTGAGATCCTTCACCTCGACAATTGGGTGCGGCTCAGCGATCGGAGACGTGTCCACGCTCATCCCGTCGCCCCTTCAAGATCAAGCTGGTCATACCGACAACACCGCACTTGTCGGTTGGGCTCAACAGCCACAAGACTTTGTGGCTGTTTGCAGGCGTCACGTTCGAACTTGCATCGCGCACCAAAGCGACACCCGGCAGGCACGGCGTCTGGAGCCGGGACACGGCCGGGAATGAAACGCAGCGTGCCACGTTTTTGGTCGAGTGTCGGCAGCGAGCGTAAAAGGCCGGAGGAATAAGGATGCTTCGGTTTCAGCAAAACGTCGTCGACCGGCGCATCCTCTACGATCTGGCCAGCATACATCGTCAGCATGCGCGAGCAGGTTTCAGCCACGACACCCAAATCATGGGTAATGAACAAAAGCGCCACGCCGGTTTCTTCGCTGAGCTTTTGCAAGAGATCGGTGATTTGCGCTTGGATCGTGACATCGAGCGCCGTCGTCGGTTCATCGGCGACCAAAAGACGGGGATGGCAGATCAGAGCCATGGCAATCATCGCACGTTGGCGCATGCCTCCTGAAAGCTGGTGTGGATATTCGTCATACCGCCGTTTTGGATCCGGGATGCCGACATCGCGTAACGCGTCCTCAACTTCCGCGCGGCACGCTTTGGCCGGTATTCCACGATGAAAACGGAGCGTCTCGGCGATTTGATCGCCAATCGTGAACACCGGATCGAGCGCACTCATGGGCTCCTGAAAGATCATTGCGATCTGATCGCCGCGGATCTCGCGCAGTGCCCTCGGCGCCATCGCCAGGATGTCCCGCCCTTCGAACAGGATACGCCCTTGGATACGCGCCGTTGACGGCAGAAGCCGCAACAGAGAAAGCCCCGTGAGGGTCTTTCCGCAACCGCTCTCGCCCACAAGTCCAACGCGTTCTCCGCGCGCGAGCGAAAATGAGACGTCCTGGGTGATCTGAACCGAGCCAAATGAAATCGAAACGCTGTCGACGCTCAGCAAGGGCTGACTCGACTGGTTTGAGGACTGCGCGGGCTTGTCCTTGCTCGCTTGATTCCCCAGCGTTTCGCTCATTCGATCCCCGAGAGCCCCTGTGGTGTGCTCTCTTCAATCCACGCAAATCGCACCTCGACCCAGTGTTTCATCCTGTTATTCCCGACGCTGCCGGGACCTCCCTCCCTTAGAATTGAGCGAAGCACGAGTTGCCTCATCTGTCAACTGTTAACAATTTTCACAGATATGGCTATTGGCCTGTCTTCATCCTTCACACGGTCACCAGTTTTAGACGAAGCGGAGGGTTCTCAGATCGCTACGGGAAAGCGGCCTTCCAGCGTTTTGAGCGCGGTGTCGCGGCTTTCTTCCAATGCGAGACGCAAGTTCAATTCGGCCGCGTCCCCTCGACCCATTTCGATGTTTTTCAAGACGGTCTTAAACTGTTCCACGCGATTTCGTCGTGTTTCGGGCGTCAGATAATCCAGTGGGGTCTTCCATATGGTGGTCCAAACTGTCTGCGCCGTCAGTTCCTCCATTATCTGAACGACAAGTTGGTTGCCGCTGCCCAGCGTGATCATGTGAACAACGCGGTTGGCGGCGAAAGCAAATTCAAGCGCGTCGACAGCGTCGTCTTGCGACAGACGGTCAGCTATGGCCAGCTTTTCCCGTATCAACCCAATGAATTTGTTTGACTCTGAGCGCTCTGCCACGGTTCGCGCCGCAAGGCAGGCAAGCGCGATGCGGGTGTTGAACAAATCCTCAATCGTCCCGAGCGAGATTGGCAGAACATGCGCGCCCTTGCGCGGTACAATGTCGACGAGTCGACGTGACTGCAGAATCCGAAGCGCCTCGCGCACGGGTCCCCGACTGACACTGAACTGTTCGGCCAGGCTCTGCTCGACAACCTTCTGACCTGCTTTTAACTTGCCGTCCAGAATCATCTGTCCACACGCATCGGCGATCTGCTCAGAGATCGTGCGGGGCGGGCGGTAAACCGTTTCAGCGATATCGTCCATGTTTCATCAGTCGGATCGAAAATCGATCATTGTGTCGGTTCTCTATAGTCAACGAGATTGTATTGTCGAGGTCAACGTTGTCGGTTAAATGTTAACAATCTGGACACCCGCAGAAGCACATCGTGTTTTGATGTTTGTGTTTCAAGAGCGGTTTTGCCGGACGGTACTCTTTGTTTTTCAGTGGAGCTAGCCCGCATTTCTCACGGCGGGACGGTTTAAGCGTGTCTTGTGGCCTTGATAGCCAGTGTGGTGCCGAGGGGTTTTGAAGGCTGCAGATATGCATCGCCGCGATGAGCGGCTTTTGGTTTTGCGGCGAT
>Ga0209785_1000283_pt1 | contig 17166 bp, 14 predicted proteins | sample WorMetG1BERMUDA2_FD_187403 | JGI IMG/M metagenome (GOLD analysis project Ga0209785, IMG submission 187403) | Marine gutless worms symbiont microbial communities from Max Planck institute for Marine Microbiology, Germany - Inanidrilus... ...
CGCACAGCGCCATCGGCAACAAAACCCCGATGGAGTTCATCAAGACCATCGGGCACCCCAGCCACCCAATGGTCTGAAGAACGGGAAATTCGGCTTCAAGCCGGTCCAACGTTCGGGGCAAGCTCAACCGCGCCAAACTCTAACTTAGACCGTGGACCACTCAATGGGGGCAGGCCAAATCTCTATACTTGACTGTTTTACTGGGATAATATGTGCCCAGGGATGAGGAAGGGAAGCGGGTCAACACGCTATCAGGGACCCCGGTCAGGCGAAAAATGTGCCGTCGGGGAGCGCAGAGGAGAGATCGAGAATGCCCTCGTTGTCCGTCCCAATCGAGAATTCGCCGGAAGGCAACCTATCGCGGTATCTGCAGAAGATCCGCCGCTATCCGATGCTGGAAGCGAAGCAGGAATACAACCTGGCCGTTCGCTGGCGCGAACATGGCGATATCGACGCGGCGCACCAGATGGTCAACAGCCATCTGCGCCTGGTCGCCAAGATCGCCATGGGCTACCGCGGCTACGGCCTGCCCCTGGGCGAGCTGATTTCCGAAGGCAACGTCGGCATGATGCAGGCGGTCAAGCGGTTCGACCCCTACAAAGGCTTCCGCTTGGCGACCTATGCCATGTGGTGGATCCGCGCCGCCATTCAGGAATACATCCTGCACTCCTGGTCGCTGGTCAAGATGGGCACCACGGCGGCGCAGAAGAAGCTGTTCTTCAACCTGCGCAAGCTGAAGGGCGAGATGCAGGCGATCGAGGACGGCGACCTGCGTCCCGAACACGTGACCAAGATCGCCGAACGGCTGCGCGTCTCCGAAACCGAGGTGATCTCGATGAACCGCCGGTTGGCGGCGCCGGACAACTCGCTGAACGCGCCGCTGCGCGACTCCGGCGAGGACCAGTGGCAGGACTGGCTGGTCGACGAGGGCGAAAGCCAGGAGACCATGCTGGCCGAGCACGAGGAACTGACCAAGCGCCGCGGCCTGCTGGCCGATACCCTGACCGCGTTATCGGACCGCGAACGCCACATCCTGGTCGAGCGGCGGCTGAAGGACGATCCGACCACGCTCGAGGATCTGAGCCAGGTCTACGGCATCTCGCGCGAGCGGGTGCGTCAGATCGAGGTGCGGGCCTTCGAGAAGATCCAGAAGTCGGTGCGCAACGCCTCGATCAACCAGCAACTGGGCTACGTGCACTAACCCGCAATCCGCCCGCCCGCCAACCGCTGGCCCTGCGCCGGCCGTTCACGCGGCGGCCGGCTGCTGACCGGGAGATTCCGGTGAGTCCGTGCCGTTCGCCGCGCCGGCGACACCGTCGCCCCATTCCGCCACGATCTGCTTCTGCCGCCGGCGCAGGCCGGCGATCTTGCGCTGGTTGACCAGTTTGATGGTCATCGTGACCATCGGCGGGACCGCGGCGTAGAGCAGCCAGCCGAAGGCGGCCGCCGCGCACATGACCAACAGGGCGAATACGTTGCCCAAGATCGCGAGGAAGTCGGCCAGATCGGCGCCGGTATTCCAAAGTTCCATCAGGTAGGGGAAGACGCCGCAGAAATTCATGCCGCCGACGCTGAACGCGGCGTGTTTCTGCGGCGTGCGGTCGACCAGGTAGGCGGCGATCGAGGGCAGCATGCCGATGGCGAGCAGGCCGACCAGGGTCGGCCAGACCATGGCGAACACCACCAGGACGACCAGGATCAACAGCTTGTGACCCATTGCCAGTCCCGGCTTGGCCGGTTCTTTCGCTGCTTTCTTCGCCACTTTCCTTGTCCTCCCGCTGTCCGGAGCGGTCTAGATCGCCTCGACGATCAACAGGATCGAAATCACGATCAGGGTCAGCAGAATCGAACTGATCGAGGCCATCTGGCGGCCCGTCTCCTGAATCTCCTTGGCCCGTTCGGGGCCTTCGGTCGACAATTCGCCGATCTCCTCCTCGGCGGCGGCGAAGGCGGCCTGCGCCGCGGCGAAACCGTCGGTATCCTTCTTCCGCCGCTTGGCGTTCTCGATCAGGTCGTAGAGCTCGACCAGGTTGCCGCGGCGCACGATCGCCGCCTTTTCCTTGGTCAGTTCCTTGCGGATGGTCCGGCTGTGGTAGGAATCGACCGCCGGCTGCACCAGATCGCCGAGGGCCTTGGCCAGGGCGTAGGTCGGCGGTGTCTGAAGGCGCCACTGCAACACCGCGAAGACGCTGAGGATGCCCAACGTGGACACGTCCTGGCGCGGGTCGGCGGCGGCCTGCAGGTGGGTATCGATGCGTTCGTCGATGCGTGCGGCGATGAACGCCGCCATGTGCCGGTCGAACGGGCGCGCCGGACCGTCGGCGCGTTTGACGGCGCGGTCCAGGGCCGGCAGCATCTCGTCCAGGCGAACGACGTATTCGCGCGCGATCAGCGGTCCCTGGCAGGGAAATCCGGGATTCGCCTCGTACAGGCACCGCTCGATCCCGTAGCCGTGGTTCTTGTTCTGCGCCAGCGTGCGCAGATGGGCGAAATACTGCTCCCAGCCCTGCGAGCGGTTGGCCCGTGTCGTCAGCCACGCCCGCGGCAGGTTGTGCGTCAGCACCTCCATCGGGATCTGGGTCTCGCCGTTGTGGACCATCTCGAACGCCAGGGCCGAGCCGAAGGCGTCGAGCATGAACGAAAAACCCTTGAACCGGATCGGCGCCAGCGGGTCCATTACCATGCTGGCGCGCGACACCAGGTATTCGTCCGATTCGTAGGACAACTCGGTGGTGACCCGCGCCGCCGCCATGAAGTCCTTCAGATCGACCGCCATCTCAGGCGATTTCAGGCCGCGCAGCAGCCACCCGTCGACCTCGCCCCGGCGTAGCATGTCGGCGGCCTCGGTCACGTGCCGGCTCATGGCATAGGCGAAGGCGCGGGCGTTGCTGTAATCGTGGCCGCCGAGCTGCAGTTTGGCTTCGGCGCGCCGGCGTACGCGCTGCCCGGCCGACGAGCCCTTGCGGCCTTCGGACCAGGCGGCGAAGTCCTGCAGCGTCCAGCGGTCGCGTACGTCGTCGTGCAACATGCCCAGGATCGCGTCTCGCAGGCCCAGCGGACAACGCTCCGGATCACCGACCAGGGTGGTGAAGGAGCCCTGCTCCAGCTTCATCTGCAGCACGTCCTGCTCGCTCGGTATCGCTTGGTCGCGCGTGCGCAAAAGCATTTCCGCCAGTACCGCGCCCAGCGCGTAAATGTCTTCCGCGTTCGAGGCGTCGCCGCGGCCGGCCGGCATGGTCATGCCGTATTCGATGGTCTCGTAGGCGACCGGCTGGTCGATCCCGCCCGGCGCCGTGACGCAGTCACCGAGCACGATTGTCTCCTTGCCTTCGTCGAGGAAGAAGATGTTCTCCGGCCGGATGGCGCGGTGCGTGACCTCCAGTTCGTACATCTCTTCGAAGGCGGCGACCGCGGCCTTGACCACCCGCTTCAGCAGGTCGACGCGGCCGGCCGGCCGGACCGATTCCGGGATCTCGTCCTTGACCCGGCCGCCGAGCGGCTGTTCGTAGATCACGGCGACGCAGACGCGGCTCAGCGGCGGCCAGTCGACCCGCACCCAGTCGACCAGCGGCAGCAGGCCTGGAATGCGCTCGCCTTGCAGGGCCGCCAGCACGTCGGTACGGACCGGCAGCCCGTGGGCGCAGACCAGGGCGAACAGCCTGCGCGCCGGATTGCTGGCGTCGCGCGCCTCGTAGGCGTCCGCGGACGGCGTGCTCAGGTGCGGCAGCGGGTTGTCGGGGTCGATCTGGAAGCGGTCCTGCCCGGTCGCGCCGGAAGCCGGTCCCGAGCCGCCGCCCGGGCCGTCGTTGAGCGCACCTTCGTTGACGGCAGCCTCCGCTATGTCGTTCGATCCTCGCCGGTCCTGGGACGGATCGCGACCGTCCCGGCCACAGCGTAGGCCGGAACACTTGATAAACGATTAAATGGGAAGTGGCCGGGACAGGTCAATCCCGGCCGTCCTCAACCCGCCTGGATCAATCCTGGAACGGATCGTGCACCAGGATGGTGTCCTCGCGCTCCGGGCTGGTCGACAGCAAGGCCACCGGCGCCTCGATCAGCTCCTCGATGCGGCGGATGTACTTGATCGTGGTCGCCGGCAGGTCGCGCCAGCTGCGCGCGCCCTCGGTGCTTTCGGTCCAGCCGTCGAGGGTTTCGTACAACGGCTCGACCTTGGCCTGCTTGACCGAACAGGCCGGCAGGTGGTCGAACTCGACCCCGTCGATGCGATAACCGGTGCAGACGTTGAGCTGTTCGAGCCCGTCGAGTACGTCGAGCTTGGTCAGGGCGATCCCCTGGATGCCGTTGACCTTGACCGCCTGGCGCACCAGCACGGCGTCGAACCAGCCGCAGCGCCGCGCCCGACCGGTGACCGTGCCGAATTCGCGCCCGCGTTCGCCGATGCGCTGACCGATATCGTCGAACAGCTCGGTCGGGAACGGGCCTTCGCCGACCCGCGTGGTGTAGGCCTTGGTGATGCCGAGCACGTAGTCCACCGCGTTCGGTCCCTGGCCGGAACCGGCGGCGGCCTGGCCGGCGACCACGTTCGACGAGGTCACGTAGGGATAGGTGCCGTGGTCGATGTCCAGCATGGTGCCCTGGGCGCCCTCGAACAGGATACGTTTGCCCTGGCGCCGCGATTCGTCGAGCGTCTTCCACACGGTATCGACGTAGGGCAGCAGGCGCGGCGCCATCTCGGACAGCTCGGCCATCAGGTCGTCGCGACTCAACTCGTCCATGCCCATGCCGCGCAGCAGGGCGTTGTGGTGGAACAACAGCTTGTCAACTTTTTCGCCCAGCACGTCGAGTTCGGCCAGGTCGCCGGCACGGATCGCGCGCCGGCCGACCTTGTCTTCGTAGGCCGGTCCGATGCCGCGGCCGGTGGTGCCGATCTTGGCCTTGCCGGCGGCCTTTTCGCGGGCCTGGTCGAGGTTGCTGTGCAGCGGCAGGATCAGTGATGTGTTTTCGGCCACGCGCACGTTGTCGGGACTGACATCGACGCCTTGACCGCGCAGACCCTCGACTTCGTTCATGAAGGCCCAGGGATCGAGCACCACGCCGTTGCCGATGATCGACAGCTTGCCGCCGCGCACCACACCCGAGGGCAGAGCGCTGAGCTTGAAGGTGACGCCGTCGATGACCAGGGTATGCCCGGCGTTGTGGCCGCCCTGGAAGCGCACCACCACGTCGGCGCGTTCCGACAGCCAGTCGACGATCTTGCCTTTGCCCTCGTCGCCCCATTGCGAGCCGACCACAACCACGTTGGCCATCGAACTAGTCCTCTTCTTGTTGTGTCTGTTGTTGTGCCAGTGCCGCCACCGCGCCGTCTTCCAGCACGTAGCCGCAGTTCAGCCGCGCCGCCTCTCGGCGAGGGTCATCGACCGGTTCCAGGCCGGCGACGGTGCGCCAGCCTTCGCCGCGCAGCCTGGCGGTGATGGCTGGGTCGGTCGCCGCCGGCACGAAAACGCGGCGCTCGTCGGGCCGCGGCGGTACCGCCCGCATCAAGGTGTCGGTGAACAGGGTAAAGCCGGTCGATGGTTCGTCGCCGCCATTCCCGTCGGGGCCGCCGCCGGCGGCGCCGTACCGGCCACCGGCGCCCAGTTCGCCGCGCACGCCGCGGGCAAAGAAGGTATAGGCCAGGCCGGTATGGTATTCGTAGCCCCGGTTTTCCACCGGATCCACGGTCATCGCCAGGTCGGCAGCCCCCGCCCGGACCAGGCCGACCACGGCCTCCAGCTCGGCCCGTTTTTCCACCGCCGCCTGCGGCAGGTCGAGTGCCGCCAGCGCGCGTACGGTCTCCTCAGCATCGCCGACGGTCGCCAGCAGGGTCGGAAAGATCGCCTGCGCCGCCATGCCCAACTTCCGCGACAGGGTGGCCACCTCGGCCGCGTCCTTCTGGTTCAAAGCCTCGCGCAACGCCGCCGTCTGCGCCGCCTCGGCGCCCAGCGCGGCGCAGATCGAAGGCACCATGGTCGGCATGCCGAGGTCTATCGAAATGCCGCTGACCCCGATCAGGTCCAGGGCCTCGGCCGCGACCAGGATGGTTTCGGCGTCGGCTGCAGGGCCGGCGGCGCCGATCAGTTCGGCGCCGACCTGGGCGAATTGCCGCTCCGGGCGAAGCTGCGAGCCGCTGACCCGCAGGACCTGGCCGGCGTAGCACAGGCGCAGCGGTCGCGGCCAGTTGCGCAGTCGGGTGGCGGCGATGCGCGCGACCTGCAGGGTCATGTCCGGTCGCAGGCCCATCATGCGCTGCGACACCGGATCCATCAGCCGGAAGGTGCTGTTGGCCATCGCGGCGCCGGCGCCGGCCAGCAGGCTGTCCTCGAACTCGATCAGCGGCGGCTTGACCCGCTGATAGCCGTGTGCGGCGAAGGCCGACAGGGTCCGGGCGACCACCTCGGCTTCGTGCGTCGCATCCGGCGGCAGGACGTCGCGCAGACCGGCGGGCAACAGGGCTTTGTCAATTGAATCGCTCATGCTTCGGGCTCACCGCGGCAGCCGCGGCTGGTACCTGCGGGGGTCTGGATTCGGTTACGGGTTCGCGTGAAAACCGGAACCGATCCCCTTCTCTTGGCCCGGAATTCACCGTTTCCTACCCGGAATCGCGGAATTGGGCAAATGGAAAAGAAGATTTCGGCGCGCGGGACGGCCTAGGGCAGGTCGATGGGCTGCCGTTTTACGGTCTTGCCGAGGTTGTCGACCATGACCGGCACCATCGATTCGATCAGGCTGGCGCCGTCGCCGTGATGGCCGAGATCGGCCGAGGACCAACCCTGCCACAGGCGCTTGCCGTTGCTGCGGTCCTCCAGGGTGACTTCCAGCTTGTACTGGCTGGGCGTGCCCGAAGACCGGGAGCTCGCCTCGCCTCGATTCAAGACACCGCCTTTCTGGCTGTCGAAGATGCTGGCGCGGAACTGGGCGTCCTCGCCGCCGGTTCGGCCGCCGCCGCCGCGCGCCTCGAGCACCGGCTGCCCGAGCTCCAGGAACCGATCTCGTCGCGGGTCTCGAAGGTCAGGATCAGGCGCGCGCCGTTTTCGACGCGATAGCCCTGCTGGGTCAGCTCGCGTTCGAACTCCGCCTGGATGCGCAGGTTTTCGCGTGAGTTGTCCAGCGGTTCGACCGACACCGCCAATCCCTCGGGAATCGGCCGCAGCGATTGTGCGTTGAGGATGCCTTCGGCGGTCGCCATGGAGGCCAAGGCGAGGGTGGCGAAAGCGGCAAAAAAACGAAGGAAGAAGGGCAGTTCGCGGCATGAAACAGGGGCTCCCGAGCTCGATCCAGTTCGATCATCCGTCCTTTGCGAGGGAGTGTCAACAACACCCCCGGCACGGCCGACGCGCTCAGTCGAAGCGGACGGCGAGGGCGGAGGCGGTCGCGGGCCAGGCGCCCTTGACCACCGCCTTGCGCCCGTCGAACACAAGGTAACTGCGGCGGCCGTAGTGGGGCAGCGGCCGCATCAAGGCGGCCAGGGACTCCTGGTCGGCCGCGGCGACGGCGAGGACCGGGTTTCCATCGACCCGTTCGACCCAGACACGGGCACTGCCTTCGCCGGCGATTTCCCGCGGCGGGTCGGGCAGTCCCGCGGCGCGGCGGAAAGCGTGCACCCGCTCCGCCAGTCCGATCAGCAGCAGCGGACCTTTGCCGACTGACGCCGGATCGGGCTCGACCTCGCGCACTTCGGTGTCGAGCAGGCGGGCGGCCAGCCGGCGGGCGGTGGTGGCGGAAGCTCCGTCGGCCAGCACCACCGTGCCGCTGGCCCGGTCCAGGGTGACGTCGCGCAGGATCGGCGGCGTCTCGCCGGGCGCCAGGCGGCGGAACAGGTCGAAATTGGGATCGATCCGCAATCCCGTCACGCCGGCGCCGGCGTTCAGGGTGAAGCTTTGTCTGCTGGTGGTCAGATCGACCAGATGGGATTCCGCGCCGGCGCTGGTCTGCAGGCGCACGGGGATCTTCAGCGCGTAGGGCCTCCCGACCTGGGCGAGAGTGAACCGGACCTGGTTGCCGGGCCCGGCGGCGGCGCCACTCAGGCGCAGGTCGGGGGCCCCCGTGCGCTCCAGCCATTGCGCGAAGAAGCGCGCCAGGTCCTGCCCCGAGGCGGCCTCGAAGGCGGTGCGCAACTCGTTCCAGCCGGCGCGGCGGAATCGGTTGGCCTGCCAGAAGGCGCGGATGCCGGCATCGAAGGCCTCGGTGCCGAGGCGCTGGCGCAACATATGGAAGATAAAGGCGACCTTGTTGTAGCCGACCACCTGCGCCGCGTCGTGGCTCTTGCTGACGAAGGCGCGCACCGGCCGATCGCGGTCGGCCGGCAGCGCAGCGTAATCGCGCAGCCAGTCCAGACGCTTGCCGCGCGCGCGCTTGGGGTCGCGCTGCTCGGCGTAGGTGTAGTCGGCCATGAACGTGGTCAGACCCTCGCTCCAGTTGCCGCGCGCATAATCGACGCCGACGCCGTTGCCCCACCAGTTGTGCAGCACCTCGTGGCCGAGCGAGGTGAAGCGGATGAACGGCAGGCGCAGCACCCGGATGCCGATGTAGGTCATGTTGCGAAAGCCCAGACCGACCGGCAGCGGCCCGGAGACGATGTGGAACGCGGAAAACGGGTAGGCGCCGATCCAGTCGGCGTAGAGGTCGAGGTATTTGGTGGTCTGCTCGAGATACCCGTCGGCGAGATCTTCCAGGCCGGGGTGGAAATAGGTGCGCAGGCGGATGCCCTCGTGCTCTCGCTCGCGCACCTGGTACGGACCGGCGAACAGGGCCACGTGATCGTCGGCGAATTCCGATTCGAACACGGCGCGGTAGCCGTCTTCCCTGTCCTGCTCGTCGACCAGTCTGCCTGCAGCGACTGCGCGCTGTCCGGCGGGCGCCGCGATCTCGAGGCGGTAGGTGAAATCGGCTTGGCCCAGCCGCGGCGTCCAGCCGCCGGCGAGGAAGGTGCCGTCCGGACCGATCAGGCGCCGGGCATCCGGAAGCGCGCGCAGGACGTAGGTAAGTTCGAGGTCGCGTGGCCGCGATTCATCCGATGCCGTCGACCATATGCCGCCGCGGCGCGCGGCCTTGGCGGCCCGGCTGTCGATGCGCAAATCCTGCGGCTGGGTGTCCTTCGGCAGGGCGAAGGCGATCGGCTGGCCGCTCGGCAGGGCGATCCGGGCGCGCACTTCGATCAGCCCCTTGGCCGGCATGATGCGGACGACCAGGTCGTGATGCAAACGATCGGCGAGGGCCGTCCCGGCGGTCAGAACGGCGACCGCCGCCAGCAGCGCCGCCAGCGCGCGGGTCATCACTGGACCTTGGGAAACTTGGCGACGATTTCCATGTCCTCGTCGCCACGACGCACGGTCAACGGCAGCCAGGTGCCGGGCGCCATGCGCTGCACGATGTCGATCAGGTCGGGCAGCCTGGCGGTGGGATAGCCGGCGGCGGTCAGGATTTCGTCGTCGGCGGCCAGGCCGGCGGCGGCGGCGACGCTGCCGTCGACCACCTTGGCGACGCGCACGCCGCCTTTCGAGCCTTTCTCGATCATCACGCCGAGCAGGGGTTTCGGCGCCTTCGCCACTTTCTGCGGCGCGACGAAGCCGAACACGGTCTCGGCGACGGCGCGTCCGGCATCGGTCTTCAGCCGGGCGCAGTCCGAGGTGCGGTCCCAGGGCAGCAGCACCGCCGCGTCCTCGATGCCCAGTCCGGAAAGCTGGTGCGGGATTCCATAGCCGTATTGCAGGTGTCCCTGGCCGACGATGCCGATCACCAGCGGGTCGCCGCCGCCCTTGGCGACCTCGGCGATCTTCTGCGCCATGGCCGCGTCCCAGGTCAGCTGGGCCTGGACAAATTTCACTAGGTCCGGGTCGTCGAGCGCGATTTCCGCGGATTTCTCGTCTTCGCCCTCTTTCGGCGGCCAGTGTTGGGCCAGGATGCCGCGCAGCATCTCGACATATTCCGTTTCCGCCGGCCGCGGGTCGCGCACGCCCTCGCGCGCGTCGTCCGGCACGCCGGCCCATCCCTTCTCCCGCACCATGCGGACCAGCGCCCGGTCGACGTTCATCGCCACCATCGGAATGCGGTGCAGGCGGGCGAACTGGAACAGCGGCAGGTAATGCGCCGGATCGTAGCGCCAGACCTCGTCCCAGCGGGTTTTCTCCAGGAAGGCGGCCTCTTCCAGTTCGCCGCGGGTCCAGGCATCCAGCGCCGGCTGCACCGAACGGGGAAACGATTCGAAGGCCAGGACCACGTTCGGGTTGCGGCCGTGCAGCGCCGAAATGGCGTGCAACTGCCAGCGGTGGTGGTCGGCGTTGGTATGGGTCTCGCCGAGCAGGACCACCGATCGGCGGGCCAGCCGGTCGAAGACCCGCGCCACCGGCCGCGTTTCGCCGCTGGCGACCTCGATCCAGCGCCCGACCGGCACGCATCCCGGCGCGGTCTTCGTTGCCTCGGCGGCGGAAGCCGGCATCCGCGCGGCCTCGGCGGCGAACAGTGACGCCATCGCGGCGGCGAGAAACAGGCGGTGTCGCTGAGCATTCATCGATCGTTCGTACCCCTGGTCATCGGTAATGGCAAGACCCGGACAGCGGCGCGGGGGGCGTCTTTTTGTTGTTGAGAACGGTTTTCACGCCGCTTTCACGCCCGGGCCCCGCGAGGTTTTACGGCGCCGCCCTATCCATGGATCGCAGGATGGCGACAGAAAAAGGAAAATGACCATGCCCGGCCCGCAACGATCCGCAACCGCCCGTCTGATCCCGGCGCTGCCGCCGGCACGCCTGCCGGGTGCCGCCAACCGCCGTGAGGTCGGCAAGCTGCTGCGCCTGGGCGGGCCGATCGCCGCGATCAGCCTGCTGAACATGGGCATGTCGACGACCGACATGGTGATGATGGGCTGGCTGGGGTCGCTCGAACTGGCGGCCGGCGCCGTGATCGGTGATTTCTATTCGCTGCTGTTCTATTTCGCCGCCGGCGTGCTGGCCGCGGTGGCGCCGATGATCGCCCAGGACCGCGGCGCCGACGAGCGCGCGCCGACCGGTGCCATCGTCGTCGCAGGTCTCATCGCCGCCGTCGGCCTGGGCGCCGTCGGCAGCGCGATCATGTGGCTGTCCGGCGACGTCATGGCCGCCATCGGGGTCGACGGGCGCCTGCTCGAAGCCGGTCGGCCCTACGCCCAGGCGATGTCTGCGACCTTCGTCGCGATGATGTTCGTCGCGCTGTGGCGCAATGTGTTTTCGGCCCATGACAAACCGACCGTGTTCATGTGGTTCACCCTGGCGGCGTTGCCGCTGAACGGGTTGGGCAACTACCTGCTGATGTACGGCGCCTTCGGCATCCCGGCGCTGGGCGTGGCCGGAGTCGGGCTGTCGTCGTTCGCCGTCGCCCTTCTGCTGATGGCGGGCCTGAGCCTGTATGCCGCCTGGTCCGGTCCGATCCTGCGTGGCTGGCGCGATTTGGCCGCCGTTCCCGGACGCCTGCGTGAACTGTTCCGCGTTGGCCTGCCGATCGGCGTCACCAGCATCGGCGAGGTAGGCGTGTTCCTGTCGACCACCGTCGTGATCGGCGTATTCAGCGCCGAGGCGGTGGCGGCGCACGCCATCGTGCTGCGTATTGCCGGTTTCATCTACGCCCCGATCGTGGCGCTGGCGCAGGCGGCAACCATCCGCACGGCCTTCGCGGTCGGGACCGGCGAGACTCGCCGGCGCCTGTGCGTCGAGGTTACCGCCACCGTCGCCGCCTGGCTGCTCGGCATCATCTTCCTGGTGGTGTGCATGCTGTTCGCCGCCGACCTGCCCTGGCTGTTCCTCAGCGCCAGCGATCCGGCGGCGGTCTCGGTCGCCACCACCGCTGCGGCTCTGTTCATGATCCTCGCCGTGCTCGAGTTCACCGAGGTGCCGGGCGCAACGGCGCTGGGCATCCTGCGCGGCCACAAGGACACCCACGTGCCGATGCTGCTGACCGTGGCCAGTTTCTGGGGCGCCGGCTTCCTGCCCGGCCTGGTTCTCGCTTTCGCTGCCGGCCTCGGCGCCTACGGCATGTGGATCGGCCTGACCATGGGTACCGCGTGCTCGACCCTCTGCGAGCTGTGGCGCCACGGCAGCCTGCGCCGTCGCCTGGCCGTCTAGGCCTCGGCGTTGCATTTGCGCAAGGACTGCTCTAGACTACCCCAGCAACAACAGACGATAAGGGGTAACTCCTTGTTCAGGCTTGCTTTATCGATTTTCCTGCTGGTCCTTGCCGGATCCGCGCAGGCGGCGGCACCGAAGCCGCTGAAGGTCCACGAGGTCGCCGACGGCGTCTACGCCCTGGTCGGCGATCTGGCCCAGCGGGCGCCCGAGAACCTGGGCAACAACGCCACCTTCGGCGTCGTCGTCACCGACGAGGGCGTGGTGCTGATCGATTCCGGTGGCTGCCGCCGCGGCGCGCAGCAGATCGAGGAGACCATCCGCACGATCACGGACAAGCCGGTGATCGCGGTGATCAACACCGGCGGCCAAGACCACCGCTGGCTCGGCAACGCCCACTTCAAGAGCCTGGGCGCGCGCCTGATCGCCTCGGAGGCCGCGGTCGAGGACCAGGCCGAACGCGCCGACGCGCAGATCCAGGGCTTGAATTTCCTGCTCGGCGAGGAACTGGTCGCCGGCACCGAGCCGCTGCAGGCCGACGAGGCCTTCGCCGAGGCCCTCGACCTGACCTTCGGTTCCACGCGTTTGCAAATCCGCCACGCCGGCGCTACCCACACGCCGGGACACGCCTATGTCTGGCTGCCCGATGAAAAGGTGCTGTTCGCCGGCGACGCGGTCTACCTCGAACGCCTGCTCGGCATCAATGACGTCAGCGCCCTGACCGAATGGATCGAGATGTTCGAGATCACGGCCGGGCTGGAACCTCGCGTCGTCGTGCCCGGACACGGCGCGCCGGCGCCGCTGGCGAAGGCGCAGGCCGAAACCTACGACTATCTGGTCAATCTGCGCGACCGGGTGCGCGCGGTGATCGAGGACGGCGGCGGCGAGGACGCCGCGGTCGAGGTCGACCAGTCGCGGTTCGCGCATCTGGCCAACTTCGAGCAGCTGGCGCGGCGCAACGCGCTCGCGGCCTTCGTGCTGCTGGAATTCGAGTAGCGCTAGACGGTTGACAGATTTCCGCCCAATCGTTAGGCAATCTGCGGCTTTTTCGAGCATTCGGACGTGATGACACAGAACGGAGCCATAGCCGCCGGGCATCCGGAAACGGCGCGTGCCGCGGCGACGATCCTGGAGCAGGGGGGCAACGCCTTCGATGCGGCGCTGGCCGCCGTCTGCGCCGCCTGCGTCGCCGAACCAGTGCTGTCGTCGTTCGGCGGCGGCGGCTTCCTGCTCGCGCACCCGGGTCAGGGCCAGTTGCGCGGACACACCGCGGTCTACGATTTCTTCACCCAGACGCCGAAACAAAAGCGCGCCGAGGGCGACATCGACTTCTTTCCGGTGCTCGCCGACTTCGGGCCGGCGACGCAGGAATTCCACATCGGCATGGGCTCGATCGCCGTGCCCGGACTGGTCAAGGGCGTGTTCCGGGTGCATGCCGATCTCGGCTCGATGCCGATGCGCGACATCGTCGCCCCGGCGATCGAGCTGGCCAAGCGCGGCGTGGCGATGAACAAACTGCAGCAGTTCATCCTCGAGGTGGTCGGGGCGATCTATGTCAGCAGCGCCGCCAGCCGCGCCGTCTTCGGCCGTGCCGAGGATCCGCACAGGACCTTGGACGTGGGCGGCGTGCCAGACCTGGCACCGTTGGCCGGTACCTTCGACGTGCTGGCGCACGAGGGCGAGGATCTGTTCTACCGCGGCGAGATCGGCGCCCGCCTGATCGCGGACTGCGACCGCGACGGCGGCCACCTGAGCCGCGCCGATCTGGAGGCCTATGCCGTCGAGATGCGTCCGCCGCTCGAGGTCGAGATGCACGGCGCGCGCTGCTACACAAATCCGCCGCCGTCGACGGGCGGCCTGCTGATCGCCTTCGCCCTCGAGCTGCTGCAGCAGCTCGACCTCGAGGCGCTGGGTCGCGGCAGCGCCGCCTACATCGACAGGCTGGCCACCGCCATGCGCCTGACCAACCGGGCGCGGATCGAGAGCCGGCTGCACGAGACCGAGGCCAGCCAGGCCGCCGAGACGCTGTTCAATCCGGCGTTCCTGCAGATGTACCGCGACGGTGTCGCCGGCAAGCCGTTCGCGCCGCGCGGCACCACCCACATCAGCGTCATCGACCGCCACGGCAACGCCGCCGGACTGTCGGTGTCGAACGGCGAGGGCTGCGGCTACCTGATCCCGGAAACCAGCATCATGATGAACAACATGCTCGGCGAGGAGGACATCAACCCGCACGGCTTCCACCAGTGGCCGACCGACACGCACATGTGCTCGATGATGTCGCCGACGTTGATGCGCGAACCGGACGGCGGCTTGGCGGTGCTCGGCTCGGGCGGTTCGAACCGGATCCGCACGGCGGTGCTGCAGGTGCTGTTGAACCTTTCCGTGTTCGGCATGCGCGTCGAGGACGCGGTGGCGGCGCCGCGCATCCATTTCGAGGGCGGGGTGTTGAATGTCGAGCGCGGTTTCGGCGACGACGTCACCCAAGCGCTGCTGGCGGCGCGCGACGACATCACCCTGTGGGACGACGGCAACCTCTTTTACGGCGGCGTGCACGCGGTCAAGTCCGACCCGCGCGACGGCTTCCAGGGCGGCGGCGACCCGCGCCGCGGCGGCGTCTCGCTGGTCGTCTGAAGAATTCCTAAAGCCAGAGGTGCAGCGGGTTGCGCGGCATGTTGCGCGGGTCGAAGTTGAGGAACCCCAACAGCATCTGGGTGCCGACGATGATCGGCAGGGCGGCCAGGATCACCGTGCCGGCTGTGGCCGGGATGCCGCTGCTCAGGCTCTCCGCCCATTTGATCACGCCGAAGATGCCGCCGAAGGCGATCAGCAGGAAGCCGAGGATCAGCTCGATCGAGGCGAAATTGAAATCGCGCAGGAAATACGAATAGCAGATCCGCTTGCCGGTGTTGACCAAGTGGCGGCCGACGAACTGCAGGAACACGCGGCGGATGCGCAGGCTGCTGTGTTCGCCGCCGTAGTGCGCCTGCATCGGCACGTCGACGGCAACGGCGCGGGTGATGTTGAGGCGGAACAGCATGTCGGATTCGAAGAAGAAGCCCTTGCTGATCTTGTCGAACGGCAGCAGCGCCGCGACTTTGCCGTGGATCGCGGTGAACCCGTTGGTCGGATCGAACACGTCCCAATAGCCGCTGGACAGCTTGTTGGCGAACGACAGGCCCAGGTTGCCGAGCACGCGGATGCGCGGCATCGTGGTAATGTCGTCCAACTGAAAGAACCGGTTGCCCTTGGCGTAGTCGGCCTGACCGCGCTGGATCGGCGCGACCAGCACCGGGATCAGGCGCGGATCCATCTGTCCGTCGCCGTCGAGCTTGACGATGATCTCGGCGCCGGCGGCGATCTCGGCCTGGTATCCGGTCAGGGTGGCGGCGCCGACCCCCTGGTTGCGTTCGTGACGCAGCACCGAGACGCGCGGATCGGTGCCGTCGCGCTCGACCAGGTCGCCGGTGGCATCGGGGCAGGCGTCGTCGACGACGAAGATCCGCGCCACCTCGTCGCCGATGTGGGCGATAACCTGCAGAATGTGTTTGGTTTCGCGAAAGCAGGGAATGACGATGGCGATGCCGCCTCCCGCTCGCGGGGCCTCCGTCGACACGGTCGTTCTCCGCTAATACCAAAGGAAATTAATAATGACCCACGGAGATCGCGTCAGCAGCCCGTCGGGTAGAAGGGAAGCCGATGGCGATGCGGTGCATCGGCGAGGCTTTCCGACGCCCTCCGACGGGCTGCTGACGCGACCGGCACGGCGGCTTGCCGAGGCTTTCGGATCGCGTCGCCCGCGCCTTCCGATGCGCTGCATCGCTGCGCCACGGGCTCCTAACCGAAAGCCTCGGCAAGCCGTCTCCATGGGTCATTATTAACTTCCTTTGGTATATGTCCGGTTTCGCCGCACCATAGACGCGCCACCGGCGGCTCGCAAGCTCCGGCACCGCCGCCACCGCGCCGCCATAAGTTCACCACAAATATCGACCATCACATTCGCGGGGCTCGCGTTCGGCAGACGGAGGCTGTAACATGAGCTTGTTGGAGTGAAAGGGGCCCCGGAAAGGGGTGAGGTGGGCGCGTGTCCGATTCAGAAACCTATACCTTGCGCGGGATCGAGCTGTATTCCGATCTGACCGATGCCGAGCTGGCCGAGGTCGAGAAGCTGTGCAGCTGGAAAAAGTTTTCGGCGCAGGAACAGATCATCGACCGCCACAGCGAGACCCGTGATGTCTATTTCATCGTCCAGGGCCGCGTGCGCGTGGTCAACTACTCGTTGTCGGGCCGCGAGGTCACGCTCGACGACTTTCTCGCCGGCAGCCCGTTCGGCGAACTGGCGACGATCGACGGCGAGCCGCGCTCGGCCAGCGTGATGGCGCTGGAACCCAGCCTGCTGGCCTCTCTGCCGCACGAACATTTCGTCCGCACCATCCGCGAGTATCCGCGCGCCGTGACGCGGCTGATGAAGCACCTGACCAAGATGGTCCGCGCCTCGACCGACCGGATCATGGACCTCAGCACGCTCGGCGCCAACAACCGGGTGCACGCCGAACTGCTGCGCCAGGCGCGTGATCACATGGACGGCGAAAACAGCGCCGTGATCAGCCCGATCCCGGTGCACGGCGACATGGCCAGCCGGGTCAGCACCACCCGCGAAACCGTGGCGCGGGTGATGAACGACCTCGCGCGCAAGGGAATCGTCGAGCGGTAAAAAGATGCCCTGGTGATCCTCGATCTGCAGGAATTGATGGCGATGGTCGAGGAAGTGCGCGGCGAATAGCCAATATTCGCGTTGTTTTTCAATAAATTACAAAAAATTTCAGAAAAAAATTAACCATGTGATGCTTGTCACAGACCCGGCCGCGCCATTGTGGGATTATCATTGCATCGACGGTCACTGATCCTGATCGTCTACGGATTTTCACTTCTTCATGTGAATGACCGGTTTCCTCTTAAGAACCTAGAGCACATTTGACGAACGTAGAATCGTTTTTAACCGATGTCTGATTCCCTGCCCTGTTGTTTTTAGCCAGGGAGGTTTTCATGGGCTGGGCGTACGGGATTGATCTTCGGC
>Ga0209785_1000287_pt1 | contig 17040 bp, 13 predicted proteins | sample WorMetG1BERMUDA2_FD_187403 | JGI IMG/M metagenome (GOLD analysis project Ga0209785, IMG submission 187403) | Marine gutless worms symbiont microbial communities from Max Planck institute for Marine Microbiology, Germany - Inanidrilus... ...
AGGGATAGGTGGCCCAGGCCGGGTAGCCGGGCGAGACCAGGAAATGCCGCCGCTGACCGGCCAGCAGGTGCGCCACCACGGCCAGCGCCACGCCGTGGGTAAGATCCCATGACAGCCGGCGGAAGATCTTGTGCTCGCGCAGGTTCGTGCGCAGCGTGACCAGCCGCTTGCCGAGCGCGCCTGCGATCTCGGCATTGGTCTCGGCGACGCGGGCCAGCCGCTCCGTGTCGCCCAGCGAGACGTCGTATCCGTCGACATAGACGATGTCGTCGATCCGCTCGCGCGCCTGCAGCAGGGTGAAGAACGAGTCCACCCCGCCGCTGAAAAAGACCGCCGTACCCGTGGCCGGCGCGGTGGCCTGGTCGCCGCCATCGCGGATCGGCGCGTCCGCCAGCGGCCACCAGCCCTTGGCGACGGCCGCGGCGCGGGGGACGTTGCGGCGCCACGTGGGACAGACCGGGGCCGGGGTTGCGATCGCTTGGCCGCGCGCCATGGCCGGGAGCATGAAGGCGCTCAGAAACGCCTCCGCCGCCGGCAGCAGCGGCACGTTGGCCTCGAAGAAAACGGTTTCGCCGGCGATGTCCGCATCGACCCGCCAGCCGCCGGACTCGGTGCGCCGTTGCACCGGCGCGTCGATTTGAAGCGGGACGTGACGCCGTCTCATGGACCTGTCCGGCAGGTGGTGCGTGGAATCGCTTCGGTCATCGCGCGTCGCGTCGCCCGGCGGCGGGTCCGGGCACGCCGCCTAGCCGCCGAGCGAGCGCAGCACCATGCAGCGCTGCACCTCGCGATCCGCGATCATCTCGGCGGAGGCGGCGAAGTATTCCTGGAAATGCGGCTGGGCGCGGTGGGTATCGAGGGCATCGGCGTCGGTGTAGACCTCGTAGAAGAAGAGATGTCCGGGTCGTCCTCGTCGTTCATGACGTGGAACGCGTGACAGTCGGGCTCGTTGGCCACCGCCGCCTCGGCGTTCTTCAGGATCAGCGGCCGGAAGGCCTCGGCCATGCCGGGCTTCAGCCGGAAGGTGACCAGGATGGCGAATCTGTCGGACACGGGCTCCCTCCCTCCGTTGTGGGTCTGTCTCTACCAGGCGTACTTGACCGAGCAGCCATAAGGCCGGGTCACCGGCATCGACACCGGTTTGCCGCCGGCCATCTCCGCCAAGGCTTCGCGCACGTGGTTGCGCGCGCCGGGGATGTCGCTGGCGCGCGAGGACGGCTTGTCGTCGATCGCGCCCTTGTAGGTCAGCTTGCCCCGCGCATCGATGATGAACATGTGCGGCGTCGTGCGGGCGTCAAACAGGCGGCCGAGCTTGCCCTCGGGGTCGAGCAGCACGGCGGCCGGCGCGGCGCCGCGCGAGGCGGTCAGCCTGTCGGCCTCGGGCCCGGTGACGAAGCCCTGCCGGCCCGGTGCCGAGGAGACCACCGAGAGCCAGACGATGTCGTCCGTCTTGGCGGTCTTCTGCAGTCCCTGCATGTTGCCCTCGACGTAATGCTTCACCGTGTAGGGGCACTCGTGATTGGTCCACTCCAGCACCACGGTCTTGCCACGGTATTGGCTCAGGTCGTGCGCCTTGCCGCCGCTGTCGACGGCGGTGAAGGCCGGGGCCGGGGCGCCGACCTCGACCGCGGCGATGGCTGGCGCGGCGAAGGGGACGAGTGCGGCGAGCAGCAGCAGGGTCTTCATGGGTTTCATGCGTCTCTCCATCGGTTCTTCGGCCCTCAGTTCATCGGAACCGTAGGGGCGCTGACGGTCAGGGATTCGGGTGTTTCGCCGCCCCAGACCAGAACACCGTCCAGGCGCGGCAGGGATTGCGCTTTCAGATCGCCGCGGCGCAGGCGCAGCACCAGGTCGCCGGCCTCGGTGCGGGCCGCGAGCGGCGGGCCCGGGTCGAGCACGCCCCAGGCGTGGGCCAGGAACCAGGGCTGCTTGGCCGCCAGGTCGGCGCGGCCGGCCAGGCGCAGTTCGACCTCATCCGCCGACAGGCGCGCCGCGACCGAGCCGCTGAACGGTTTCGGCTCGGCCGCCCGCGCCGCGGCGATGGCGGCAGCCTCGGGGGTTGGCTTGGCCTGCGCGGCGATCGGCAGGCGCAGCGCCACCTCGGCGGTCTCGGGGATGCAGATCTCGGCGCAGACCACGTAGTCGGCGGTGGCGGCGATCGTCAGCGTTCCGGCGGCGCCCGCCGGCAGGCGCAGGGCGATGGGCAGCAGCACCTCGCCCTGGTAGCCGAACGAGACCACCGGACCGTCGACGAAACGCTCGGGCAGCGGCCAGCGGACCGGCCCCGCCGTCACGCCCTCCGGCAGCCGCCAGGTGATCGTCGTCGCCTCGCCGGCGTCGCCGGGGTTGCGCCAATAGCTGTGCCAGCCGGGCCGTAGTTGCTGGCGCAGCGCCAGCCACACGGTCCCGCCGGGCGCCACGGCCGCGCGCGCCGCGACCAGGTCGACCTTGGACGGCGCCGGCTCGCCGGCGAATGCGGGTGCGCTCAGCAACAGCATTACGGTCAGCAGCCGGAACATGCCGTTAAAGGTAGGGATTGAAGGCGGCCTTGAAAAGACAGAGTCCCGTGAAAGCTCGGCCCGCCCGCTTCACGCCGACGGCTTCAACCGCCCCTTGATGATCTTGCGGGTCGCGGTCAACGGCATCTCGGCGACGATCTCCAGGCGCTCGGGCAGCTTGGTCTTGGCGATTTTGTTCTCGAGCAGGTAGGCGCAGAGCTCGTCCAGCGTCACCGCCTGCTCGCCGGCCAGCGTGACGAAGGCGCAGGCGCGCTCGCCCAGGACCTCGTCGGGCACGGGCACGATCGCCGACTGCGCGATCCCGGGGTGGCGGTCGAGCATCTCCTCGACGTCGCGCGGGTTATACTTGACCCCGCCGCGGTTGATGATGTCCTTGCTGCGCCCGGTGATGGCGATGTTGCCGGCCCCGTCCATGGTCGCAAGGTCGCCGCTGCGGAACCAGCCGTCTGATGTGAAGGCCTCGGCGTTGGCGGCGGGGTTCTGGTAATAGCCCGGGAACAGCAGGCAGCCGCGCACCTGCAGCTCGCCCTCTTCGCCCTCGGGCACGGGGTTTCCATCCGCATCGCCGATGCGCACCTCGGTGCCCGGGCTCGACCGGCCGGCGCTGGCCGCCGCCAGCTCGGCGCCGTCGCCGGGTCGGGTGTAGAGCCCGGCCTGGGTCTCGGTCATGCCCCACAGCTGGGTCACCGCGCAGCCCGGCAGCTTGGCCGCGAACCCGCGCGCCAGGTCGGGCGCGACGGCGCTGCCGGACAGGATCGCCAGCGTCAGCGAGCCGGCGTCGTGCTTGTCAAACAGGCCCATGCCGAGGCAGGCGGCGATGTGCGCCGGGGCGGCGAACAGCGCGCTCGGCTTCAGGCTTTCCAACGCCGCCGCCAGCGCCGGCGGCGTGAACATCGGCAGCAGCGCCACCGAACCGCCGACCGCCAGCGCCAGGTGCACGCTGTAGAGCGCGAACAGATGCCCGAAGGGGGCCGCCGACATCAGGCAGTCCCCGGATGTGAGCTGGTGCTCGGGCGCGCTGAGCCGGGCGTTGCTCAGCATGGTGTGGTAGCTCTGCGGCACCACCTTGGGGCTCGCCGTGGTGCCCGAGGTGTAGAGCAGCAGGAACGGATCGGCGGCCACCGGGCCAGGGCCGTCATCGGGTTCGCCGGCCGCCAGCTCATCCCAGGACACACAGCCCTCGACGGCGCCGCCGAGCGCGATGACGTGCTCCAGCGTCGCCAGCCGGCCGCGCATCTCTGCCGCCGCGTCGTAGCCGCCGGCGTCGGCCGGGCAGAGGAAGGCGCGGGCGCCGCTGTGGCCGAGCAGGGTCTCGGTCTCCTTCTCGCGGTACGGCATGTAAACCGTGGTCATGACGCCGCCGATCCAGGTGATGGCGAAGTAGGCGATCAGGTACTCCGCCGTGTTCGGCAACTGCACCCCGACGACGTCGCCGCGCCCCAATCCGAGACCGCGCAGCCCGCCGGCCAGCCGGCGCACGCGCGCGACCAGATCGCCGTAGGTCATGCTGCCGCCGGCGTCGACGATCGCGGTGGCCTCGGGCCGCTCCCTGGCATGGGTCTCGAGCCAGCCGCGCAGGGTATCGTCGCGCCACCAGCCCTGCTCGGCGTACAGCGCCGCCCGGTCGGGATCGAAGGTCATGGCCTCTTTCAGCGTCATGGCGTCCTCCGTGAATGTGCGCCGGTCCTCGTGCGGGGTGAAGCGCTCGTGGCGGTAGCGCCTGCCGCCGCCGAGCTCGTTGAGCCGCAGATGCGTGTTGCCGCGCAGCTTTCGCCGCTCGACGATGTTGCGCACCGCCGTGACCTGATCCTTGCTCAGGCCCAGGCGTTCGGCGATCTCGCTGTCGCTGAGCCCGAGCGCGGCGCGCTGCTCCTCGATGGCGGCGAAGTCGAGCGCGCGGATCGGATCGCCGCGGCGTACCTGGTGATTGTGGCTGAGCCGGAAGACGGCCTCGCCGAAGCTTTCGATCAGCGCCTCGCTGACCCCGATCTGGCGGCGGCTGAGTCCCCGGGTCACGGCTCTTTCCCTTCGCGCATCGCGGCGCCGCGCAGGATCGGATCCGACAGCGGCGCCCGGGTGGCGATCGGACAGACCCGCATGCACTCGAAGCACTGCGCCAGCAGCCCGCCCGAGCCGACCGACATCTTGTACCAGTACATCGAGTTGTCGAGGTCGAACATGGCCTCGTCCCGCGCCTGCGCGTCCTCCGCCGCCATGGCCTCGGCGAGGATGCGCGGCAGCGCTTCGTACTGCTCGGAAACCTCGGCGCAGGCGGCCATGTCGTAGCGCATTTCGACCTGCCTGCCGTCCGCGTCGATCTCGCCCGACAGGCACTGCACCGGGCAGAACTTCATGCAGGGCGTCTGGCCGATCTGGCGGTACATGTCGATGCAGGACGGCGCCGGACACGGGTTCTCGGCCATCGGCTTGTCGGGCGGCAATTCGAGCTCGGTGAACACCGAGGCGAAATACATGTAGCCGAACTCGGGATGCAACAGGATGTCGCCGGCCAGCGAGCGGGCGCCGATGCCGGCGAGTTCGGCGTGCAGCTTGAGGCTTTGAAGGGGAACGCGCGGCCCCTCCTCGTTGTCGAGGTCCGGCGGGCAATAGACCGCGCGCTGGCCGAAGCGGCTCTCGATCATGAACGCGAGCCCGTAGGAGACGGTATAGGCGCGCACCTCGGTGCTGCCGAAATAGGCCATCGCCTTGGCCGGCACCGACCAGGCGCCCTGGGTCTGGCCGCCGACGCCGAGCGAGATCACGGATTTCACCCTGGGCATGATGTCGCTCGGCCGGTGCCCGGGCGGGGCGATGCGCTCCAGCGCGTCGAGATCGGCGACCCCGGCGGCGAGCGCGCCCTTCTTCAGGCAGTAGCCGAGCACCGCCTGCTTGGCTTCCTCGGGGTCGATGTTGACGGGTCTGGGTGTGGCCACGGGTCGCTCCCTGCGCCTGTTTGGCCCGCCGACCCATCGGCCCGGCGCGCCCGGCGATGGCGGCGCCTCGGCACCCCCACCACAATCTTGTTTCATAACAGCAAAGTGTAGATTTTCTGATTTGATAGATCAATCAAATTTTTTATGATACGATCAAATCATGGATTGAGGCGGCGGTTAACAACTCTACGGGCGATCACAAGAGGTGCGGAAGGATCACGGGTGGCGGGGATCGTGAAATCGAGAAAACGCGGCAAGGATGGCGCCAGCCGGCTGCGCAGCGACGGCCACGCCTTCAAGCGCCGCCAGATCCGCGACGCCGCCGCCCACGTGTTTGCGCGCCAGGGCTACACCGGCGCCAGCACCGCCGACATCGCCCGCCAATTGGGCATGCGCCAGAGCAACCTCTATTACTACTTCCGCTCCAAGGACGCGGCGCTGGAGGAGATCTGCACGCTGGCCGTCGAAGGCTACGTGCAGCGGCTGCAGGCGATCGTCGACACCGACGCCGACATCCGGGCGAAGATCCGCGACGCCGTCGAGAGCCACCTGAGCGTGCTCTTCGACACACCCGACCTCTACGTCACCTTCCTGACCTGCCGCCAGCATCTGCCCGGCCCGGCCCGGCGCAAGGTCGGACGCATCACCCGGGCCTACGAAAAGCTGCTCGAGCGCATGATCGCCGAGGCCCAGGCCGCCGGCACCCTGCGCCGCGACCTCGACCCGGCGCTGGCGGTCTCGTCGCTGCTGGCGCTGTGCAACAACCCGGCGCTGTGGCGGAGGGAGGGGTTTGGGTTGAGGTTATCGGAACTGGCGGCGGATTTGAGCTCGGGGTTTATTGACGGCGTTACTGCCTGAAATCTATTAAAAGTACACTGCACCCTAAACTCCACCCTAAACTTAAAAAACATACTGCACCCTAAATTCCACTGCCGGGCCTGACCTACGCCTGCGCCACCAGCGGCACCACCGACGTGCCGCTGACCTTCCATCATTCGCGCCTGGCCGGGCGGCAGCGGGAATGGGCCTACGTCCACGACATGTGGGAAGAGGTCGGCTACCGCCCGTTCGATACCCGCGTCACCATCACCGGCCAGAGCCAGCGCGAGTTCCTGCGTTTCCTGCCGCAGGAGAACGCCTGGAAACTGCCGATGCACGGCATCAACAAGGACGACATGCCCGAGCTGCTGCGCCGCCTGCGCGGCATCGGGCCGTTCTTTTTCCTGGTTTATCCCAGCGCCATCCCGACCATGATCGACGTCATGGGCGAGGACGTGTTCGCCTCGTTGCCGCTGCGCGGCCTGCTGGCCGCCTCGGAGACCTTCCCGCGCGGACAGATGCTGCGCCTGCGCGACCGGTTCGGCTTGCCGATGCACTTCTTCTACGGTCATTCGGAACGGACGGTGCTGGCGCCTTATGACTTCGAGGGCGACCGCTACCTGTTCTACCCCACCTACGGTCTGGTTAACTTCGAGCCGCTGGCCGACGGCAGCGGCGAATGCCGCCTGCTCGGCACCCGTCCCTGCCGCATCGGCACCCCGTTCATCCGCTACGACACCGGCGACCTGGCCCGCCCGGCGCCGGAGGACGGCGAAACCGCCTTCACCGTCGCCAGTTCGATCACCGGCCGCGACCAGGAATATTTCATCGACCGCGACGGCATCACCCGCGCCTTCAATCCCTATGTGCACAGCATCCACGACGACTTCTGGGACAGCGTGCGCAGCCTGCAGGTGCGCCAGCGACACACCGGCCGCCTGACCATCGACGTGGTCCCGGGCGACGGCTTCAACGCCGCGCGCACCCGCGACTACCTGACCGACCGCTTCCACGAGGCCGAGATCGAGATGCAGGAGGTTCCGTCCATCGCCCCGACGGCGGCCGGCAAGCACCGGTATTTCGTGCAGGAGATGGCGGATATCTGAGCGATTGACGACATGCTAGGCTCGCGGATGATTCGGCACGCACCCTGGCAACGAAGAGCAGGCACCTGACCTTGAGCACGAACACCACCGCCCTGGCCGGCGCGCTCCGCGGCCTCTCGCTCGGCCCCGCCTACTGGCATCACCGCCGCCTGATCCGCGCGTCCAAGACCTGGACGCGCGAACAGGTGCGCGCCTACGAGGACGGCATCCGTGCCCATGCCGCCTACCGCGCGGTGGCACCCGGGGTGCGCGACCGCACTTTCTACCGCGAGCGTGCCGAGGGGCTGCTGGAGAGCCTGCCCGGCCTGACCTACGCCTGCGCCACCAGCGGCAGCACCGGGGAACCGCTGGCTTTCCATCATTCAAGACTGGCGGCGCGGCAGAAGGAGTGGGCCTACTGCCACGACATGTGGGCCGACATCGGCTACCGCCCGTTCGATACCCGTCTCTATGTCAGCGGCCAGAACCAGCCCGATCTGATGCGCTTCCTGCCGCAGGAGAACGCCTGGAAGCTGCCGATGCAAAGCGTCACCAAGGAAAACATGCCCGAGCTTCTGCGCCGCATACGCGGGATCGGCCCGTTCTATTTCCTGACCTATCCGAGCGCCCTGGCGACGATCATCGACGTGATGGGCGAGGACGAGTTCGCCTCGCTGCCGGTGCGCGCGGTCATGGCCGCGTCCGAGGTCTTTCCACGCGGCCAGATGGCGCGGCTGCGCAACCGCTTCGGCCTTCCGCTGGCGCACTGGTACGGCCATTCCGAATGGGCGGTGCTGGGGCATTACGATTTCGAAGCCGACCGCTACCTGTTCTACCCGACCTATGGCCTGGTCGAGTTCGAGCCGCTGGACGATGGCAGCGGCGAGTGCCGCCTGATCGGCAGCCGGCCCTGTCGCCTCGGCACCCCGTTCATCCGCTACGACACCGGCGACCTGGCCCGCCCGGCGGCGGAGGACGGCGTCACCACCTTTACCGCCGCCAGTTCGATCACCGGCCGCAACCAGGAATATTTCATCGACCGCGACGGCATCAAGCGCGCCTTCAATCCCTATGTGCACAGCATCCACGACGACTTCTGGGACAGCGTGCGCCGGCTGCAGGTGCGCCAGCAGCAGCCGGGACGGCTGCGCATCGACGTGGTTCCCGGCGAGGGATTCTACGCCGCGCGGGCCCGGGACGTCCTGGTCGACAAATTCCGCGAGGCCGAAATCGAGCTCGAGCAGGTGCCCGCCATTCCGCTCACGGCGTCCGGCAAACACCGCTGGTTCGTGCAGGAGATGACGGCGGCGGAGTTGCCAGACACGGCGCCTTGAACCAGCGCGATTTCGGACTATATTCCTTTTGTGTTCTGGGCCATGGTGAAGACGAGCAGACACCGGTGCGATCCCGCGCGGATTGGCTGGTGATGGAGTCCGTATTTCGGAGATCCAGCACCCTCATCCCGGCCCTCTCCCTCGAGGGAGAGGGAGAACGATCGAAACGCGCTCCACTTGCCCTCTCCCCGGGGGAGAGGGAGGGACCCGCGAAGCGGGAGGGTGAGGGCGGAAATGACGACAAATGATGACATTTTCCCGCGGGATTCACCGGGAATCCCGCGCCTTCAAGGGCGTGCGGCGATACCGGATGATGAACAGGCGGGTTTTACCGCGTCGAAACGGTCTAAAACCGCGTCGAAATGGCCTGAAACGGCACCCGTGTCGTCATTTCGGCCCTAACCGGCCGCCGCCCGCTTGGTCGCCTGGCCGCCGACCAGGCGGACCTTGCGCGGCGCCGCCATCCAGATGCAGAAGATCGAGACCAACGACAGTGCCAGGCACAGCCAGAAGGCGCCGGCGTAACTGCCGGTGACGTCATAGATGTAGCCGGTCGCCCAGGGCCCGACGCCGCCGCCGACATTTCCGCCCAGCCCGATCATCGCGAAGATGGTGGCGAACTGGCGCCCGGCGAACAGGTCCGCCGGGATCGGCCCGTACAGCGAGGCGAGGCCGTAGCCGAACAGACCCTGAACGCCGATCATGACGTAGAGCAGGAAGGTGTTGGGCCCGGTTTCGAGCAGCAGCAGGGTGGCGTAGCAGACGGCGAAGCCGAGCGCGGCGATGGTGAACGAGTTCTCGCGCCCGATGCGGTCGGAAATGGCGCCGACGCCGATCTGCCCGACGATTCCGAACAGCCCGACCAGGCCCAGGGCGGCGGCGGCCAGGGTGGCGTCGAAACCGACGTCGAGCAGGTAGCGGGTTTGGTGCACCTGCACCGAATACCAGACGAACAGGCCGCAGAAATAGGCGATGAAGATCCACCAGAACGGCGCCGTGCGGGCGGCCTTGGCCAGGGTCCAGTCGGTCTCCGCCCAGGTCCGGTTGACCACCGGATCGACCTTGGGGCCATTGGCGGCGGTTTCCGTGTGGTCGTCGCCGTCGGGCAGCAGGCCGAGATCCTCGGGCCGGCGGCGCTGCAGCCAGATGTTCAGCGGAATCAGCGGCACCGCGACCAGGGCGGCCAGGGTCAGGCAGGCGTAGCGCCAGCCCTCGGTATCGATGAGGTGCTGGACCAGCGGCATCATCACGATCGAGCCGATGCCGACACCGGAAAAGGCGATGCCGACCGCCAGCCCGCGTTTGCGCTCGAACCAGTTGGGCACGAACATCGAATGCGAGATGTAGCTCATGGCGATCGAGCCGACGACCATCAGCAGGCCGAGCGTGGCGTAGAAACCCATCGGGGTTTCGATCTCGACCGCGCCGATGAATCCTAGTGAAACCATGACACAGCCGAGCGGTATGACGAAGCGCGGGCCGAATTTGTCCATCAGGATCCCGACCACCGGCACGAAAGCCGCGGAGGCGACGAAACCGATCGAGAAGGCGGCGGCGGTAACCCCGCGCTCCCAGCCGAACTCGGCCAGCACCGGCGGGAACAGCAGCGAAAACGCGGTGCGCACGTTGACCGAGATGGCCAGGGTCAGGAAGGTCACCGCGACCACGACCCAGCCGTAGAAGAACGGCACTTTGATCGGGGTCTTGGAGATCGGCGCGGGGGTCATGGCAGGCTCGCTTCGGGACCGGGTCCGCGACTGTGCGGGCCCGACAGCGCGAATGCAAGCGGCTTGGCGCTCCGGCGACGATCACATGTTCGGATAGTTCGGCCCCTCGCCGCCCTGCGGGGTGACCCAGGTGATGTTCTGGGTCGGGTCCTTGATGTCGCAGGTCTTGCAGTGCACGCAGTTCTGCGCGTTGATCTGCAAAACCTGGCCCTCACCGTCTGGGCTCTCGATGTACTCATAGACTCCGGCCGGGCAGAACCGCGCCTCGGGCCCGGCGTAGTCGGCCAGGTTGACCTTGACCGGCACCGTTTCGTCCGTGAGGCGCAGGTGACAGGGCTGCTCCTCCTCGTGGTTGGTGGCCGAGAAGGCGACGCTGGTCAGCTTGTCGAAGGTCAGCACCCCGTCCGGCTTGGGGTAGTCTATCGGTTTGCATTCGCTGGCTTTTTTCAGCGAGTCGTGGTCGGTGCCGTGATGCTTCAGGGTCCATGGTAGTTTCCCCCGGAACAGCCACTGGTCGATGCCGGTATAGAGCGTGCCGCCCCACAGGCCCCACTTGAACGACGGCCGCACATTTCGGGCACTATGCAGTTCCTGGCGCACCCAGGAGTTCTCGAAGGCGGTCGCGTACTCGATCAATTCGTCGCTGCCGCGGTCGGCGGCGAGCGCCGCGGCGGCGGCCTCGGCAGCGAGCATGCCCGATTTCATCGCCGTGTGCGTGCCCTTGATCTTCGGCATGTTCAGCGTGCCGGCATCGCAGCCCAGCAGTGCGCCGCCGGGGAAGGTCAGCTTCGGCAGGCACTGGAAGCCGCCCTCGTTGAGCGCGCGGGCACCGTAGGCGATGCGCCGGCCGCCGGTGAAGGTGTCGCGGATCTTGGGGTGGGTCTTGAACCGCTGGAACTCGTCGTAGGGGCTGAGATACGGGTTGCTGTAGTCGAGCCCGACGACGAAGCCGACGGCGACCAGGTTGTCCTCCAGGTGATAGACGAACGAGCCGCCGTAGGTGTCGCTCGGCAGCGGCCAGCCGGCGGTGTGCACGATCAGGCCGGGTTTGTGGTGCTCGGGCTCGACCTCCCACAGCTCCTTGATGCCGATGCCGTAGGTCTGCTGCTGCCCGGTCTCGAGGTTGAACTTCGCCTTCAGCTCCTTGCCTAGGTGGCCGCGGCAACCCTCGGCGAACAGCGTGTACTTGGCGTGCAGTTCCATGCCCGGCTCGTGGTTCGGGCCCGGGCTGCCGTCGCGCAGCAGGCCCATGTCGCCGGTGGCGATACCCTTCACCGAACCGTCGTCGTGATAGAGCACCTCGGCGGCGGCGAAACCGGGGTAGATCTCGACCCCCATGGCCTCGGCCTGTTCGCCGAGCCAGCGGCAGAAGTTGCCCAAGGAGATGATGTAGTTGCCGGCGTTGTGCATCGCCGGCGGCATGAACAGGTGCGGGATGGCGATGCCGCCCTGCTCGCTGAGGATCATCATCTTCTCGTCGGCGACCGGGGTGTTCAGCGGCGCGCCCTTCTCGGCCCAGTCGGGGATCAGTTCATTGAGCGCGCGCGGCTCCAGGATCGCGCCCGACAGAATGTGGGCGCCGACCTCGGAGCCCTTCTCGACCACCACCACGGCCAGTTCCTGGCCGCTCTCCTGGGCCACCTGCATCAGCCGGATCGCCGCGCTCAGCCCCGAGGGACCGGCGCCGACGATCACGACATCGACTTCCATCGCTTCGCGTTCCATCGCCCTCTCCTCTCCCTCGGGTGGCGGTTGCTAGAACTGGTCGGCGTCGAAGCCGACAATGTCGTCGGCGCCTTCGCGGATGGCGCGCAGGCGCATGTTCGCCTCGGGCATGACGTTGGTGGCGTAGAACCGCGCGGTGGCCAGCTTGCCGCGCAGGAATGCCTCGTCGTCGCCGCCGTCGGCGAGCTTGCCCGCCGCCGCCTTGGCCGCGCGCGCCATCTGGTAGCCGCCCATCACCGTGCCCATCAGGCGCAGGTAGGGGTACGCCGCCGCCGCCGGCGCCAGCGGATCGGTGGCGCCGCGCTCCAAGAGCCAGTCGGTCGCCGCCTCGGCCGCCTCGACCCCCTCGGCGAGCGCCCCGCGCAGGGCGGTGAAGTCGTCGGCCTCGGTCGGAGCCAGCTCGTTGACGAAGGCCTTGGCCTCGGCCAGCGTTTCCTTGGCCACCTGGCCGCCTTCACGCAGCACCTTGCGGAACACCAGGTCGTTGGCCTGGATGCCGGTGGTACCCTCGTAGATCGTGGTGATCCGCGAGTCGCGGTAGTACTGGGCGGCGCCGGTCTCCTCGACGAAGCCCATGCCGCCGTGGATCTGCACCCCGACCGAGGTCAGCTCCTGGCCGACCTCGGTGCTCCAGCCCTTGACGATCGGCGTCAGCAGTTCGACCCGCGCCTGGGCGGCCCGGCGGCCGTCCTCGTCGGCGGCGCGGGCGGCACGGTCGGCGTTGGCGGCGCAGACGTAGGCGACGCCGCGCATGGCCTCGATCTGCGCCTTCATCGAGAGCAGCATGCGGCGGATGTCGGGATGGCCGATGATCGCCGCGCCCGGCGCGCCGCCCAGCGGCTTGCCCTGGACCCGGTCGCGGGCGTAAGCAACCGCCTGCTGGTAGGCGCGCTCGGCCATGCCCAGGCCCTGCAGGCCGACGTCGAAGCGAGCCCGGTTCATCATCACGAACATGTATTCGAGGCCGCGGTTCTCCTCGCCGACCAGGTAGCCGACGGCGCCGCCCTCGTCGCCGAAGCTCATCACCGCGGTCGGGCTGGCGTGGATGCCCAGCTTCTCCTCAAGCGATACCGCGCGCACGTCGTTGCGCGCGCCCAGGCTCCCGTCCTCGTTGGCCAGGTACTTGGGCACCACGAACAGCGATATGCCCTTCACGCCGGCGGGCGCGTCCGGCGTGCGCGCGAGCACCAGATGCACGATGTTCTCGGTCATCTCGTGATCGCCGTAGGTGATGAAGATCTTCTGGCCCGAGATCAGGTAGTGATCACCCTCGGGCACCGCCTTGCTGCGGATCGAGGCCAGGTCCGAGCCGGCCTGCGGCTCGGTCAGGTTCATGGTCCCGGTCCACGCCCCAGTCATCATCTTTGGCAGGTAGTAGTCCTTGAGCGCGTCGGAGCCGTTCTGTTCGATCGCGTCCATGGCGCCCTGGGTCAACAGGCCGCACAGCGAAAAGGCCATGTTGGCGGCCTGCCACATCTCGCTGACCGCGGCACCGAGGGTCACCGGCAGGCCCTGGCCGCCGAACTCGGGTTCGCCGGCGAGGCCGATCCAGCTGCCCTCGGCGACCGCGTCGTAGGCCTCCTTCCAGCCGTCCGGTACCTTGACCTTGCCGTCGACCAGGTGCGCGCCCTGGGAGTCGCCGACCTCGTTCAGCGGCGCCAGGATCTCGCCGGAGACCTTGCCGGCCTCCTCGAGCACCGCGTCGACCAGGTCCCACGAGGCTTCCTCGTATCCGGGCAGGGACTGAACGGAATCGTAGTCGGCCAGGGTTTCGAGGGCGAACCTCATGTCCTGAATCGGCGCGGTGTAGCTGGGCATGGCAGGGTTTCCTCTTGCTCGTCAGGCGTCTTCAGTCAGGTGTCGCGCAGCTCGCGACGCAGGATCTTGCCGACCGCCGATTTCGGCAGCTCGTCGATGAAGGCGACCTGCTTCGGCACCTTGTAGGCGGTCAGGTTGTCGCGGCAGTAGGCCTCGGCCCCGGCTTCGTCGAGGGTGGCGTCGGGCTTGCGGACCACGAACACCTTGACCGCTTCGCCGGTGATGTCGTCGGGCACGCCGACGCAGGCCGCCTCGACGATGTCGTCATGGCCGGCCAGCACCGCCTCGATCTCGTTCGGATAGACGTTGAAGCCGGAGACCAGGATCATGTCCTTCTTGCGGTCGACGATGGTGAAGTAGCCGCGCTCGTCGACGATGGCGATGTCGCCGGTCTTGAAGTAGCCGTCGGCGGTCATCACCTCGGCGGTGGCGTCGGGCTTGTTGTAGTAGCCCTTCATCACCTGCGGGCCACGGGCACAGATCTCGCCGCGCTCGCCCATCGGCACCTCGTTGCCGTCGTCGTCCAACAGAGCCATGTCGGTGGCCGGCACCGGCACCCCGATGGTGGCGGTGAACTCGGTGTTGGTCATCGGGTTGACGGTCAGCACCGGCGAGGTCACCGACAAGCCGTATCCCTCGTGGATCATGCAGCCGGTGAGCTGGCGCCAGCCCTCGGCGACCGCGGCCTGCACGGCGGTGCCGCCGCCCAGGCACATGCGCAGTTGCGAGAAGTCGAGCTCGCGGAACGGCGGCACGTGCTGCAGGCCGTTGTACAGCGTGTTGACGCCGGTGAAGGCGGTGAACTGCTTGCCCTGCAGCGCCCCGACAAAGGCCTCGATGTCGCGCGGGTTGGGGATCAGCAGGTTGCAGCCGCCGGCGTTGAAATAGATGAACAGGTTAATAACCAGGGCGAAGATGTGATACAGCGGCAGCGCCGTGACGATCAGCTCCTCGCCCTCGACGATCTTCGGCGCCAGCCACAACTCGCACTGATGGATGTTGGCGGCGACGTTAAGGTGGCTCAGCATCGCGCCCTTGGAGAGCCCGGTGGTGCCGCCGGTGTACTGCAGGAAGGCGAGGTCATCGGGGCCGACGTCGACGCGGGTGAAGTCGAGCTCGGCGCCTTCCTGCACCGCCTCGTGGAACCACTTGGCGCCGCCCAGGTCCTCGGGCCTGGCGGCGGCCGGCAGGAACAGGTCCTGCGGCCCGATCAGCAACACCTGTTCGACGCCGGTGTTGGCGGCGACGGCGGCGAAGGTCGGCGCGACGCTGGCGAACACGATCATCGCCTTGGCTTCGGAGTCGTTGAGCTGATGCTCGAGCTCGCGCGGCGTGTACAGCGGGTTGACGTTGACCACGGTCAGGCCGGCGCGCAGGCATCCCATCAGGGCGACCGGCTGGGACGGCAGGTTGGGCGACATCAGGGCGATGTGATCGCCTTTCTTCAGCCCCGACTTCTGTTGCAGGAAGGCGGCGAAGTCGCGGGTCAGCTTGTCGATCTCGGCGAAGGTGAAGACCCGGCCGGCGCATTCGATGCAGGGCTTGTCGGCGAACTTCTCGAACTTGTTCTCGATCAGCGAAACCAGGTCCGTGAAGGGAAATTCGGTGATGTCCTTGGGCACGCCCTCGGAGTACTGAGACAGCCAGATTCGTTCCATTTTCTACCTCCCTAGCGCCGGCCATTGCGCGGCCGGATTTCAGTTCGTTGCCGCCTCTCGAATTCGGACGCCGGCGCGATACGTCTGCCAGCTCCCGAAGCGAGGTGGACCATAGTCAGGACTGATCCGTCGATCTTGTTATTTTATGCCGTTTTTTTGATATAATCCGACACACCTCTCTGCCCACGGGCCGTCCCGGAGTGTACACGCAAATGCCGTCAAACAAGAGCCCGAGCAGCGCCGGAAACGCCAGGCCGGCGAGGCCACGCGCGCGCTACCTGGTCGACGGCTTGGCCTGGAGCGGGTTCGACCGAGCGCTGCACAAGGCGCCGGGCGGCGCGGCGGTCGTGTTCCGCCGTATCGGTGTTCCGCGCGACATACTCGGCAAGCCCGGCAACGCGGAACCCTTTGCCAAGTATTGCGCCTATTTCGAGGAAGCTTCGCGGCACCTCAACGACCCCCTGTTCGGTCTCCGGCTCGGCGCGATCACCCGACCGGTGCGCTCGGGGCTGCCGGGATACATCACGATCAACTCCCCAACCCTGCGCACGGCAGTCCGCAACCTCGGCAAGACCCTGCCGGTGCTGGTCGACGGTTTCGACGTCCGGCTCGACGAAGGTGACGGCGAGGCGCGAATCTCGATGGCCCTGCTCGACCAGTCCGTCGACGCGCATCGGCATTTCGACGACCACGCCATCACCTTCATTCTAAGCATGTTACGCGGGATCATGGGCCGACGTTGGGCGCCCGAGGAAATCGCCCTTCGCCACCCGCCGCCGCCGGACAGGTCGCTGTATGGGCTGGTATTCGGCTGTCCCGTGCGCTTCGGCCAGCCGGCCCATTAGATCCGCCTGGATGCAGCCCAACTCAACCACCGCAACCGCGAGGCAGACCGGTTTCTGCTGGCCCTGCTGATGCACACGGCGGAGGATCGGTTGGCCGCCCTGCCCAATCGCCTCGCCTTCGCCGAGGCGCTGCGCCGGACCATCGCCGACGGCCTTGTCCGCGGCACCGCGACGTTGGGCTTCGCCGCCGCCCGCTTCGCCCTGACCCCGCGCGCACTGCAACGCCAGATCCGCGCCGAGGGCACCAGCCTCCGCGCCCTGCTCGACGAGGTCCGGCTCGAACGCGCGCGACACCTGCTGCGCGAGACGGCAACGCCGGTGACCACCATCGCCTTCCGCCTCGGCTACAGCGAGGTCTCGGCCTTCTCGCACGCCTTCGAGCGCTGGACCGGCATGGCGCCAGGACGGTACCGCCGGCGCGGCGGCACCTGATCCCCTTGCCCGTTGTTACCTAGCGCGGATTCGATTTAATCCTGGTCGTATCCTGCGGCAGCGAAGAAGTTCTCGCATTCGGTGGGCGTGACTTTCTCGATCCCTTCGGCGATGGCGCTCCACAGTTCATCAATGGTTCTCGCGG
>Ga0209785_1000289_pt1 | contig 16964 bp, 14 predicted proteins | sample WorMetG1BERMUDA2_FD_187403 | JGI IMG/M metagenome (GOLD analysis project Ga0209785, IMG submission 187403) | Marine gutless worms symbiont microbial communities from Max Planck institute for Marine Microbiology, Germany - Inanidrilus... ...
ACCGCTCGGCGATTTCATGCAGGGCAATGTCGGGCGCGGCTTCAACCATCGCCAGGATCGACCCTTCGTAGGCATCCAGCTTGGAGCCCCCAGGCTGACCCTGCTTGCCCGGACGCGCCGAGCCCGACGCCCGCCACAGCCGGTGCCAATTGCCGGCCGTCGATACCGCAACGCTGAACCGCTCCGCCGCATCGCGATGGCTCAAGCCACCCTCAATCGCATCCACCACACGCTGTCGAAGATCAATCCCGTACGCCCAGCCCATGAAAACCTCCCTGGCTAAAAACACCAGGGCAGGGAATCAGACATCGGTTAAAAACGATTCTACGTTCGTCAAATGTGCTCTAACGATCTTCGCCAAGGTTGCAGGTCAGCCGAAGCACTATCTCGACGAGAACGGCAAACCGAGCGGTTACGCCGTCGAAATCGCCGTCGAGGCGGTCCGGCGTGCCGGCTACGATCCGGCGGTGCGCAACGTTCCTTGGTCCCGGGCGGTCAAACGGGCCGAGGCGGGAAAGGGCCTGATCACCGCCTTCTCCCACACGAAGGCGCGTGGCGAGAAGTTTCTGTTCACCGAAGCGCTCTTCGTCGACCGGGTTCTGCTCTGGTACCTCGCCGACCGGCCGGTCAAGTTCGACCGCTACGAAGACCTGCTGGGCAAGCATATCGGCCTGACCCGCGGCAGCCGCTATTCGGGGGAATTCGACCGGGTCCGCGGATCGTTGACGCTGTACGAGGATTCCAGCCGCGTCAACCGCCTGCGCCTGCTGGACGCGGCGCGGCTCGACGCCGCCATTTTCTCCGGCGATGTCGCCGGCTTCGCTTATGTCGTCAATCGCGACGGTCACCAAATGTCCCGCTTCGCCCACGCCGAGAAGCCGCTTTCGATCGATCCCAACCATCTCGGCGTTCCGCGCAACCTGGCCGGATTCTCCGCCGAACAGGTGCGGGAAAACCTGAACGAAGCGATCCGCGGCATGAAGGCCGACGGCACCATCGAGCGGATCCTGGCAAAATATCGATAACATTCACGCCGGCAGTTCCGCCGCGACCATCCCCTCGACCACCAGTTCGACGTCTTGCGAGCGGCGGAAGAACAGGATGTCGCGCAATCCCGCCACCGTCAGGCCGGATCTGAGGCGCAGTACCTCGTCCAGGGCCGCGCGCGCTTCCGCCGCCTGGCCGAGATGGCTGTGGCAGGTGACCAGATAGACATGGGTCGGCATCGAATCCGGATTCTGCGTTCGGCTGCGCGAGAGGTATGTCATGGCCTCTTCGAACCGGTGCCGGGTCAAGAGCGACATGCCGGCGTACAGGTTGTAGTAGAACGGGTACGACGGATTGAGCCGCTTCGCCGTCTCGACCAGACCGATGACCCGCCCGGGCTCGCCTGCGAACTGCAGCATCGCGGCCATGTTGGCATGCGCCTCGGCATTGCCCGGCTCGATCTCGAGCCAGCGTTCGGCGGTGGCGACCGCTTCGTCGAATTCGCGCCGGAACAGGTGCACGCTGCTCAAGGCCTCATAGACCAGCGGCAGGTCGGGATCGAGCCGCTTGGCCTTCCGCGCCAGCTCGAAGGCCCGGTCGAGACCGTCCTTGGCGCCGACGAACCAATCCTGCCAGTGGGTTTCCGCCAGGCCGGCATAGGCCTCGGCATAGTCAGGGTCGAGCGCGACGGCCCGCTCGAACAGATCCCGCGCCGCGGCATTGCCGTCCGGCGTGTACAGGCGATACTGCTCGCGCCCGCGCAGCACGCAGTCGTAGGCCTCGGGGCTGACGGTGGCGGGCCGCTCGGCGGCGGCGCGGTTGCCCGGCACCAGATTGGCGTGCAGCGCGGCGACGATCTGCGCCGTGACGTCGTCCTGCACATCGAAGATGTCGGCCAGTTCGCGGTCGTAGCGCTCGGCCCAGACCGAGCCTCCTGAATCCCCATCCGTCAGCTGCGCGGTCACCCGCACCCGCGCGCCGGCCTTGCGCACGCTGCCTTCCAGCACATAGCGAACACCCAGCGCGCGGCAGACCTCGCCGGCCGGCAGGCCCTGGCCGCGGAAAGTGAAGCTCGAGTTGCGCGCGATCACGAACAGAGCGGGGATGCGAGAGATCTCGGTGATGATGTCTTCCGTGATCCCGTCCGCGAAGAACGCCTGCTCGGCGTCGCCGGACCTGTTGTTGAACGGCAGCACCGCGATCGACGGCCGCTCCGGCCGCGCCAGCGGCGCCGGCTCGGCGGTGACGACCACGCCGTCCGGTGCCCATTGCCACACCCGTACCGGCACGCTGACGTGCTTGACCAGATGCTCGCTGGCATCGGTGAAGGTCTCGTCGAGGCGGTTGCGCACCTGCTCGTGGGCGGCGCCCGAGATCGACAGGCCGCCCGTGGGCGCCAGCGCCTCGATGCGGGCGGCGATGTTGACCCCCTCGCCGTGGATGTCCTCGCCGTCGTCGACGATGTCGCCCAGGTTGACCCCCATGCGGAAGTCGAGCGGATTGTCGATGAGCGCCCGTTGCATCGCCAGGGCGCAGGCGACCGCGTTCCGCACGCTGGTGAATTCGGCCAGGAACCCGTCACCGGTCAGCTTGACCAGGCGTCCCTGGTGCGCCGCCACCTGCGGATCGATCACCTCGGCCCGCGCCGCCTTCCAGGCCGCGACGGTCCCCTCGGTGTCGCGTTCGACGAGCTTGGTGTAACCGGCGACATCGGCGATCAACACGGCGGCGAGACGGCGTTGCAACGGTGATCCTCCCTGCTGGCCGAGGTTAGCAGACAGGGAGGATCGAGACCATGCGCGGTCAAGCGGCGGCGGCGTCAGCCACCCGGCTGACGAACCAGACGTTCATCGGATCGTGCGGCAAAACGTGGCGCGCAACCTCGGCGTGGCCGGCCGCGTTGAGCATGTCCAGGGCCGTCTCCCAGCCCCACATGGTGCCCAGGCCGGCGCCGCCCTGGGCCAGCGACACCGGCGTGCAGTGCATGCAGAAAATGGTGTAGAGCAGGCTGGCGAACGGGAAGTCGAGGTTGTTCTCCAGCTTGGCCGAGCCGCCGATGTCCTGCATCAGGTGCACCCCGCCCGGGCGCAGGGCGCGGGCCAGCGCGCGCAGCAGCGCCGCCGGGTCCTTGGTGTCGTGGATCGCATCGAACGAGGTGATCAGGTCGTAGGCCGACGTCTGGTCCAGCGTTGCCAGGTCGCGCACTTGGAAGGTCAAGTTGTCGACCCCGGCGTCGGCGGCGGCGGCGCGGGCCATGTCGACGGCATCGGCGCACAGGTCGTAGCCGGTGAACCGGCTGGCCGGAAACAGACCGGCGAGCTTGACCAGCGCGCGGCCGGCGCCGCAGCCGGCGTCGAGTACGTCGATGCCGGCACGCAGACGATCGGTCACGTCCGGGACCAGCGCCGACAGGATCTCCTCCAGGCCGGCGACTACGGTCTGTCCGCTGTCTTCGGCCATGATTTCGTGAAAGCAGGGATACTCGCCGTACTCGATGCCGCCGCCGCTGCGGAAGGCCTCTAACAGTCTTTCCTGCATGCCGCCGGCGAGCGCCACGGTCTGCGCATAGACGGCCAGGTTGCCCAGCGGCGCGTCGCGGGTCAGGCAGGCCGTGTGGGCATCGGGCAGGCTGTAACGCTGGGTGGCCGGCTCGTAGGCGACGATGCCGCCGGTGACCATCACCGCCAGCCATTCGCGCAGATAGCGTTCGGCGTATCCCGACGCGGTGGCGAGTTCCTGGCTGGATAGGGCGGCGCGGCCGCGCAACAGGTCGAACAGCCCGGCGCGGTGGCCGACCGACAGCATCACGGTCACGGCGCCGTGATCCAGGACTTGCGCGATGCGCTCGAAAAACCGCTCTTCGGTTGTTGGCTGGGCAGGGGCGTCAAGCATGATGAGTCTCCTTCACGGTGATCGGGGATGTTGTTGAACGATGCCGGCGAGCCTAGAGGGCGCCTGCCCGGGACATAAGCGCAGTTCTGGACAATTTCGGGACAAATCGGCCAAACTGGATGCCATGACCGAAACCACCGCGCCGCCGTCGATCGCCCTTCTGCTCTTGCCGGAGTCCACCCCGGCCTTGCTCTACGGCCTGCAGGAGGTGTTCGGCTCGGTCGGCCTCGCCTGGCGCGACCTGACCGGCGAGGACACCGGGGTGACGCCGCTCGAGGCCCGGATCGTCGCCAACGAGCCGACCGGCGTGAAGACGGCCTTCGGGCCCGTGATCGTGCCGGACTCGGGTCTGGACGACTTCGACCTGATCATCACCACCGACCTGACCCTCGACACTTCGGTGTCGCCGCGCGGACGCTGGCCGCAGGAGGCGGCATGGCTGCAACGCCAATTTGAGCGCGGTGCCATGGTCTGTTCGGTCTGCACCGGTGCGGTCCTGCTTGCAGAATCGGGGCTGCTGGACGGACACACTGCGACCACCCATTGGGCGGCGGCGCGCCTGCTGCGGACGCATTATCCCGATGTCCAAGTCGAGCCGGCGCGGATAATCGCCCTCGCCGGCGCCGAGCAGCGCCTGATCACCAGCGGCGGCTCGGCGTCGTGGGAAGACCTGGCGCTGTATCTGATCGACCGCCTCCGCGGCCGCCAGGAAGCGGTCCGGATCGCCAAGATCTTCCTGTTCGGCGACCGCAGCGAGGGGCAGCTGCCGTTCACCGCCGCGGAGAGCCCGCGCCGGCACGACGACGCGTTGGTCCGCGAGTTGCAGCTCTGGCTCGCCGACAACTACGACCGCAGCAATCCTGTCCAGGAATTGACGGCGCGATCGGGCCTGCCGCCGCGCACCCTGTCGCGCCGGTTCCGCGCCGCCACCGGCTATTCCCCGATCGACTACGTGCAGACCCTGCGCCTGGAAGAAGCCAAACAGCTGCTGGAAGCGACCGCCACCCGGCTCGAGGACATACCGGCAATGGTCGGCTACGAGGACCCGACCCACTTCCGGCGTCTGTTCAAGCGGCGCACCGGCACCACGCCGGCGCAATACCGGCGGCGCTATTCAAGGCTGTTCGGAACGCCACTGTCGGACACCGAGTCCTGAGCCGCCGGATTACGGCATGCCCAGCTTCTCCAGCGTCGCCGACAACGCCGCCTGCGCCGCCGGATCGACGTAGCGCCGCTGCCGTGTCCACACCGCGCGGGTGCGCTTGGGAAAGACCGCCACCGCCGCCGCTGCTGCTTGCTTCGCCGCCTCGGTGTCGCCGAGCGCGTCGAGGGCAAGGGCGTGCATGATGTGCGCCAGATTCTCGGTCGAGGTCGAGGGCGGCGGCCGGTCGAGCAGCTGCTTCGCCACCCGCGCCGCCGAGGTGGCGTCTCCTGCAATCAGGTAGGCCTCGGACAGCTTGTAGAGCACCCAATCGGGCCCGCGCGGGCTGAGGCGCAGCGACAGATTGAGCTCCTTTACCGCCTCGTCGACGGCGTCCGAATGCATCAGCGTCCAGCCGTGGATGGCGTGCACGAAATAGTCGCTCGGTTCCAGTTCGACCGCGCGCCGGGCAATACGCCGCGCCGTGGCGACGTCGCCGACGGCCAGGTGCCAGGACGCCAGGCTGGCGGTCGCCGGGCCGTGCTCGGGATCGATCGCCAGCGCCTGCTCGAACAGCGCGCGCGACTTGGCCAGCGCCGCCTGACGGTCCTCGACCCAGCCGAGCTGGAAGTCGAGCTTGTAGCTCAGCGCCAGGTTGGCGTAGGCGGTGGCGAACCTGGGATCGAGCGTGATCGCGCGTTCGAGCAGGCGCCGCCCGACGGCGTTGTCCTCGGCATTGAACTTCTGCACCGCGCGGTAGCCCTCGCGCTGCAGCAGCCAGGCCTCAAGGCTCCGGGTCTCGCGCCCGCGCAGCCGGTCGCGCTCGCCGAGTTCGAGCTGGGCGCCGACGTTGGCGACGATCTCCAACGTGACCTGGTCCTTGACCGCGAACAGGTCGGCGATGTCGCGGTCATAGCGATCCGACCAAACGAAGCGGCCCTCGATCGCGTCGATGAGCCGGGCGCTGACCCGGATCCGATCCTCGCTGCGCTGCAGGCTGCCGCTCAGCACGTAGCGCACGCCGAGGTCCTCGGCCACCTGTCTGGGTTCGGTGCCGGCGAGTTTGAGGCTGGTCGAGCCGGAGATCACGAACAGGCCGGAGAGCTTGGAGAGCGAGGTCAGCACATCCTCGCTGAAGCCGACCGCGAGGAACTCATGGGAGGTGTCGCCGGACAGGTTGGCGAAGGGCAGCACCGCGATCGACGGCTTGGCCGGCAGCGCGTAGGCCAGCCGGGCCGGCTCGGCGGGCTCGACGTCGATGCGCTGCGACCACCACCAGCCGCCGGCGGCGAGCAGCACCAGCAGCAGGACCGCCGCCACCGCGGGCCGCGCACGCGACCACCTTGGCGTCGCCACACCGGTCGAGCACACGGCATAGACCCGCACCGGCGCCGAGACGTTCTTGACCCGGTGCGCGCCACAATCCTCGAAGACGACGTCGAGCTGGTTGCGCACCTGCTCGTAGACGGCTCCCGAGACCATGATTCCGCCCGCATCGGCCAGCGGCTCGATGCGCTCGGCGACGTTGACGCCCTCGCCGTGAATGTCTTCGCCGTCGTCGATGATGTCGCCCAGGTCAACGCCCATGCGGAAAGCGAGCGGGCCTCCGGCCAGCTTCTTTTGCAACTCGACGGCGCAGTCGACCGCGGCGCGCACGGTGTGGAATTCGGCCAGAAAGCCGTCGCCGGTGTGCTTGACGATGCGCCCGCCGTGCTCCTCGATGGTCGGGTCGATGTGCTGCGCGCGGGCGTCCTTCCAGGCCGCGACGGTGCCCTCGGAGTCGCGCTCCATCAGCCGCGTGTAGCCGACCATGTCGGCGGCGAGAACCGCCGCCAGCCGGCGCTGGTCCTGGCCATCGGTCATGGCTCAGGCCCCCCTTGTTTCCCTCCTTTCCATTATAGCGCGGACGCGGTCTGCAGGCACGGAATCCCGGTTGGCGCCGATGTACTCAAGACCCGCCACCGACCTCCAGCAGCTCGCCGGTGATGAAGCCGGCCTCGTCCGACATCAGCCAGATCACCGCCGCGCCGACATCGTCGGCGACCCCGGCGCGGCCCAAGGGGATGGTCTTGCCGATCGCCTCGATGGCGGCGGCGTCGCGCCAGGGGATGTGCATGTCGGTGTCGATCAGGCCCGGCAGCACGGCGTTGGCGCGGATGCCCTCGCCGGCGACCTCGGCGGCCAGCGCCAGGGTGAAGGTGTTCAGCGCGCCCTTGCTGGCGGCGTAATGGGCGCGCTGGCCGCGGCCACCCTTCTTGCCGGCGATGGACGACAGGCTGACGATCGAGCCGCCAGCGCCGCCGTGTTCGGTCGACATCCGCTTGATCGCCTCGCGCGAACACAGGAAGGCGCTGGTGATGTTGGTCGCCCACAGGTGATTGAGCGCCTCCGCGGTCATGTCGACGATCCTGTCGACCATCATGATGCCGGCGTTGTTGGCCAGCGCCGTGACCGGGCCAAGCGCGGCGTCGACCTCGTTGAACAGGCGCACCGCGTCGGCTTCGCGCGAGACATCGGCCTGAAACGCCCGCGCCGTGCCGCCGTCGGCCTCGATGGGGGCGACGACCTGCTCGGCGGCGGCGGCGTTTTCGCGATAGTTGACCGCGACCGCGTAGCCGGCGCGGCCGCCGAGCCGCGCGATCGAGGCGCCGATGCCGCGGCTGCCGCCGGTGACGACCAGAACTTTGCCCATTTCGTCCTCCCCGTTTTTTTGTCTTACCCCCCAAATGGGGGCTGACAGGTTGTTCGGCAATGTGCCGTGATGATCCGGAGTATCCGGAGGGCAGCATCATGGCATTCGCAATTCGGCTTTTCCGCTCCTTCTGCTCCCCGCGCTGGTCGTGCCGGCGACACCGGCATCCGCGGCCTGGCAGGCGCCGTCCTGCGACGCCCTGGCCCAGTTCGCCGCCGCCCATTTCCCGCCGAAGAAGAAAGGCCGGAAGCCGCCGCGCTGGAAGCTGAGCTCGACCGCGCGCGACCTGTGGCTGCCGGCGGTGATGAAGGAGGACGGCACGGCGGCGCTGTTCGGCGCCCCGGTGCTGGAGTGGACCGCCACCGACGCGCAGAAGGGCATGAAGCAGGCCAAGACCTGCGCGCGCAAGATGAAGAAGGCCAAGCGCGGCCGCGACGCGCAGCGCCTGGGCTGGCTGTCGGCGGCGTTCAAGCAGAAGATCGGCCACGTTTTGCGCAAGATCGAGAAGGCGGAAAAGCAGCTCGACGGCAGCCTCGCGGCGTTGCTCGCCGCGCCCGCCTCGCGCGACGCCCTGCGCGCCACCGCCGCGCTCAGCCGGGTCAAGCCCGGCGGCAAGCTCGACCCGGCCGACTGGCGGGTGCTGAAGACCGGCACGCCGCCCTATTCCGACGGCAATAACGCGCTGTCGGCCCTGCGCAACCTGCCCGACTGGCGCAGCGACGAGGTGCGCCCCCGGGTGCAGGCGCGCTATGACGCGCTGCGCCAGCCGGTGGTCGACGAGCTCGGCAAGGAAATCATGGCGGCGCCGGCGACCCTCGACGGCCTCAACGGCCTGCCGGCCACGCTGGCGGCGACGCGCAAGGACCTGGGCGGTGCCCTGACCGAGGCCGATTACGCCGCGCTCGATGCCGCCGCGGCGACGCGCCGCGAGGCCATCGAGGCCGAGCTGGTCAAGGTCGAGATCGCCAGGCTGGCCGCGGTGCCGGACGGCCTGCCGGGCCTGGCCGCGGTCCAGGCGGTGATCGCCGGGCCGGTGGTCGCGGCGGTGTCGGAGCCGCGCAAGCTGGAGATCCGCAAGGCCGGCATCGAGCGCCGGCGCGGCCTCGCCGACGCGGTCATCGCCGCCGAACTGGCCGGGTTCGACGGCCTGCCGCAGAGCTACGACGGCCTGCGCCGGTTCGGCCAGGCCGAGGCGGCGGCGCTGGGCCGGCTGCGCGGCCACGACCTCGGCGGCGGTATGACCGAATTCGAGCACGGGGTGCGGACCCGGAAGACGGCGCTCGGCCGCGCCGCGTTCGACGATTTCAAGACACAGCTCGCCGCCCTGCCCGAGGACGTCGCCGGCAGGAAGCAGCTCGGCGGGCTGGACGCGGAATCACGACGCCTGCTCGAGGGCGCGCGGCGCTCGGTCAGGGAGGCCTACCAAAGCGCCGTCGCCGAGCGCCGCGCGTCGATCGAGGCGGCGGTCGCGCGCGAGGAGGCGCGGCTGGCGAGACTGCCGCTTGAGGGTGCCGTGTTCGCCGACCGCCACGGCAACAAGTTCGAGTTCCGCGACGGCGATCGGGTCTACATCACCTTCGGCGGCCAGGTCACCCACGAGGCCAAGTACGAGGAGGACGGTGCCCGGGTGGTCCTGCGCACGCCGCAGGCCAACATGGTGATGACCCGCGACGGCGCCTGGCTGAAGGGGAACAGCTTCAAGCTGCGCCGGCGGGCCGGGAACTGAGGGATCAGGCGAAGGCCTCGGCGAGAAAGTCGAATACCAGGCGGATGCGGCGGCTCGAGTGCAGCTCGCGGTGCGTGGTCAGCCAGATCGGTACCGGGATCGACTCGAGCCCGTCGGGCAGCACCTTCTCCAGCTCGGGGTTGAGCGCCGCCAGATCGGCGGTCAGCACGGTGTAGCCGAGCCCCAGCTTGACCAGTTGCAGACCGACGATGCTGCTGTTGGTCATCAGCGGGAAGTTGTCCGCACTCAATGACAACCCCATGCGCACCAGGAACGGCTCCATCTGCGCGAAGCTGCCGTAGCCGATGAACGGAGCATCGGCGAGGTCATGCGCTGTTCTCGGCCGCCCGTGCCGGTCCAGGTAGGCGCTCGATGCATAGACGTGGCCCGGGGTCTCGCGCACCAGCCGCGCGGTCAGGTCGGGATCCTCGGGGCGTACGTGGCGCACGGCGATGTCGGCCTCGCGCCGGCGCAGGTCCTGCAGCTCGTTCGAGGCCACCACCTCGATCTCGATGCCCGGCGCCCGCGCGCGCAGGCGCTGCAGGATCGGCGGCAACTGGTAGGCCGATACCGCGTCCGCGGCGGTGATGCTGACCTGGCCCTCGATCGCCTGCGACCGGCCCGAGGCGGTCAGCGACAGGCGCCCGGCGGCGTCGCCCATGGCGCGCACGTGGTCGAGCAGCTCGATGCCCGAGGGCGTCAGCGCCAGCGAGCGCCCGACCCGCTCGAACAGCGCCACCCCGAGATCGGCCTCCAGCGCCGCCACCTGGCGGCCCAGCGTCGGCTGGGTCAGGCCGAGCGCCCGCGCCGCCGCCGACAGAGAGCCTTCCTCGGCGGTGACCAGAAAGGCCCGGGCCTGGTTCCAGTCGAAGCGGACGGTACGCCAATCCATGCGTATTTGTATAATAAAGATGCGAATTTAGCCAATTTATCTTTGATATGCGTATGGATATACCGGCGCCTCGCACAACATGACGGAGCCCCCTTACAACGACCACCATGACCGCATCCGCCAGATTCTGGGACCGCCACGCCGCCGGCTACGCCAAGCGCCCGGTGCCCGACCAGGCCGTCTACGAACGCAAACTGGCGATCACCCGGGAGCTGTTCCGCCCCGACTCGCAGGTGCTGGAGATCGGCTGCGGCACCGGCACGACGGCGATCCTGCACGCGCCGCACGTCGGGCACATCCGCGCCATCGACATCTCGCCCCGCATGCTCGAGATCGCCCGCGGCAAGGCCAGGGACGCGGCCATCGACAACGTCGACTTCGAGCAGGCGGTGATCGACGACTTCCGCGCGCCCGAGGAAAGCTACGACGTCGTGCTCGGACTCAGCATCCTGCATCTCTTGGAGGACAAGGAAACGGTGATCGCCCGCGTCCACGAATGGCTCAAGCCGGGCGGCGCCTTCGTCACCAGCACCGCCTGCCTGGGCGACGGCATGAAGTGGTTCAAGTGGGTCGGCCCGATCGGCCACTGCCTCGGCCTGATCCCGATGGTCAAGGTGTTCACCGCCGAGGACCTGGCGCGATCGCTGACCGACGCCGGTTTCGCGATCGAGCACCAGTGGCGCCCGGGGCCGGGCAAGGGGGTGTTCATCGTGGCGCGCAAGGCGGCGTGACGGCCTCGGCTCGCGATCGGCCAGCCGGTTGGCCACGCAAAACCCGAGCCGACTTCACGTGAGGTCGATCGGTACCACCCGTGCAACTCGGTCGGTCGCGCGCCAGTCTCAGTCGAGCGGCCGGCTTTCTCCGATCTTCAGGATCCAGGCCCTGCGTTCGGAAATGCCGCTTGCGTCGGCGGCCTCGCGGAACAGTCGCGGCGCCTCTTCGAAGGCCTCGTCGCTGAGGCGGATCGTTCCCCAGTGCATGCCGACGATGATCCCGGCTCCCAGGTCCAGGCCGATCTGAAGGGCTTCTTGCGGATTGACATGGCGGGATTTCATCCTCCGCCGCGGTTCGAACACGCCGATGGGCACAAGCGCAAAATCCACCGGTCCAATCAGGCGGCGGATTTGCGCAAACACCGGCCCGTATCCGCTATCGCCGGCGAAGTAAATCTTTCTGCCACCGTTGCGCAGCACAAACCCAGCCCAGAGCATCTCGTTTCGATCCGACAAGCCGCGGCCCGATCCGTGAATGGCCGGCACCGCGGTCACCGCAACACCGCCCGCGGTCGCCTCTTCGTACCAGTCGAGTTCGACCACATCGGTATAGCCGCGCTGGGTGAAAAAGGCTCCCATGCCGAGCGGTACGACAACGCGAATTCCCGCCTTTCCGGCAAGAGCTTCGATCGTCGGAGCATCGAGATGGTCGTAGTGGTTGTGCGAAACGAGCAGAATGCCGATTTGGGGCAGCTGTTCGACTGTGAGGGCCGGGGCGGTCGCGCGCTGGGGACCGAAAGGCGGCACGCCGGTGGCGTATTCAGACAGAAACGGATCGGTGAGAATCGTCTTGCCGCCAAACTCGATCAGAAAGCTGGCATGACCCAAACAGGTCAAGGAGTCGCGCCCCTCGACCGCCGCCCGCCCCTGCCGCACCTCATCCGGCGAGAGAATGAAGTCGGCAGAGAGCTTCGGATGGTATCCGGTGATGCTCTCCCAGATCCGGTCGGTGTAGGCCTGGATGGTCTCGATCACGCTGTTGGTGTTTTGTGGGCTGCCGGGAGGATTGCGAAACCCGCCCTCGCTACGGTTTTCGGCCGTCTCGACGGAAAACGCCAGCATCAAAAGGAATCCTGTGGCGAGCACGGCTGTTCGACGCATCACTTGCTCCGAGGCTCGTGACGACATCGATTCTCCCACCCGGCGCAACTGAAATCAACGGCCATTGCGGCCCACCATGCCCCGGGTCCCGGCAAGCCTGGGTCCATCGTCGCGCGCAAGGGCAGCGAGACGATGGCCCGTCCGCGATCAGGCGGCGCGGGCCTTTTCCGGCTGGCGCTGCGAGGTCCGCCGCAGGTGGTCGCGGATGGCGGCGTTGACCGCCTCGGGGTGGGTCAGCGGCGACATGTGACCGGCGCCGGCGATGCGCGCGACCCGGGCGTCGGGCAGGGTTCCCAGCAGCATCTCGACGATGCGCCGGCTCGGCGCCGGCGACCTGTCGCCGCACAGGATCAGCGTCGGCATGCTCAGCGCGGCGTGGTCTTCGAGCGTCGCCGGCTCCTCGAACAGGGCGCGGAAATCGAGCACCACCTTGCCCAGGCGCTGGCAGAAGGCCATGCGCATGTCGTGCGGCATGTTGTCCCAGGCGCCGGTGCCGTTCCAGTAGTCGATGAAGCGGGCCATGCCGCTCCAGTAGTCGCCGTCGGCGACGGCGTCGGCGACGGAGGCGGCGATTGCGGCGATTTCGGCGAACAGGTCGCGCTCGGCCGCGTCGCCGTGGCGCAGCAGGTGGAACGCCGAAGGTTCGATCAGGGTCAGGCTGCGCACCAGGTCGGGCCGCTGGCGGGCGATGCGCAGGGCGACGCCGCCGCCGTAGGAATGGCCGACCAGATGCACCGGACCGCCGAGGTTCTGCATGATCTCGAGCACCGGCGCCGCCTCCGAACCGAGGTCGAAGGCGCCATTGCCGGTCCACGGATCGCTATGCCCGCAGCCCCACTGGTCGGGCATCACGGCGCGGAAATCGTCACCCATCACCTTGCACAGGCTGCGCCATTCCTTGCTCGACGCGGTCGAGCAGTGGATCAGCACGACCGGTTCTCCGGTCCCGGTTTCGGTGCAGGCGATGCGGGGTTGAAGGGCGGCGGGGGCGGTCATGATCGGATCTCCGGTTGGGCGTTCGGGTCTGCTGCGTATGGAGGGTGTGACTCAGAAACCGCCGAAACCGGTCGACGCGGCGGCGTGGCGGGCCCAGGCGTCGGTTTCGGGGTCGGTCATGGTCTTTTTCATCGAGGTCGGGACCAGACGCAGTTCGGGGATCTGCAGGGCCGAGGTCGGGCGGGTCCCGGTGGTTTCGGTGGTGTGGGTGGTTTCGATTTTCTGGGCGGTTGCTTTCATCGGTCGCTTCCTTGTGTCTGGGTTCGCTGTGGCGTTTTGCTATCCCCTCTACAGCAACCGCCGTGCCAACCCGCCGCCCCGGACGGCAAGAAAATGCGAACGCGTTGCAAAATCGGGGAAATCCGCGGACAGGGCCCGTCATTGCCGCGCCCGGCCGGCCGCGGCGGGCCGTCAAATCGCGCGGGTCCGTGGCATTTGACGGGCAACAGCCGTCATATTTGGCGGTTTTCGAAATCTTCGCCGCGGCTCAGCCCGGTTTCTTGATGCCGAGTTTGCGCAGGCGCCCGCGCAGGGTGCTCGGATTGAGGCCGAGGATCCCGGCGGCGCCGCCCTCGCCCTCGATCTTCCAGCCGGTGTGGCGCAGCACCGCCTCGATGTGCGACCGCTCGACCGCCTCGAGGGTTCGCAGCGGGGCGTCGGTTGGCGCGATCGGCTCGGCCGCCGGCTCGCCGGCGGGCGCCAACGGACCGGCGCCGTCGAGCAGCGGGCCGCGGGCCAGGATGGTCGCCCGCTCGATCATGTTTTCCAGCTCGCGAACGTTGCCCGGCCAGGGGTAGGACAGCAGGTCCTGCATGAACGCCGGCGCGATGCCGTCGACCCGCTTGCCCATCTTGCGCGCGTAGCGCTCGAGGAAGTGCTGCGCCAGCAGCGGGATGTCGCTCGGCCGCTCGCGCAGCAACGGCACCTGCAGCGGGAACACGCTGAGCCGATAGTAGAGGTCCGAGCGGAAACTGCCGGCCTCGACGTCGGCCGCCAGGTCGACGTTGGTGGCGGCGACCAGACGCACGTCGGTGCGGATGGTGTCGCTGCCGCCGACCCGCTCGAACTCCTGCTCCTGCAAAACCCGCAGCAGCTTGGCCTGGGTCTCCAGCGGGATCTCGCCGGCCTCGTCGAGGAAGAGGGTGCCGCCGTCGGCGAGCTCGAAGCGGCCCTTGCGCTGCTCGGTGGCGCCGGTGAAGGCGCCGCGCTCGTGGCCGAACAGCTCGCTCTCGACCAGGTCGCGCGGCAGGGCGGCGCAGTTGACCTTGATCAGCGGCCGTTCACGGCGGTCGCTGAGATTGTGGATGGCGCGCACCAGCAGCTCCTTGCCGGTGCCCGTCTCGCCCAGCAGCAGCACCGTGCTGTCGGTCCGCGCGACCTGCTGCACCTGCTCCAGCAGGGCCTTCAGCGATTCCGACTCGCCGACGATTTCGTCGAAGTTGTAGGCCGACTTGATCTCGTCGACCAGGTATTCGATGGTCGCCTTGGAGCGCCCGTGCGCCTCGATCTCCTCGCGCAGCCGGGCGTTCTGCCGGGCCAGTTCTCTTTCCACCTGCTTGCGCTCGGTGACGTCGGTGTAGACCGAGGCGATGCCGCCGTCGGCGGTCTTGTGCTCGTTGATCTGCAGCCAGCGACCGTCGCTGATGTGCTGCTCGATGGTGCCGTGCGAATGCTGGTGCCGGGTTTTGCGCCACTCGATGTAGGCGTCGATCTCGTCGGGCCCGATGTTGGGGAACATGCCGTTGGCGTGGGCCGCGCGCAGGAAGTCCCAGAACAGCGCGCCGGGCCGGACCATGTCGGCGACGTCCTCGCCGGCGGTGTCGGCGTAGTAGCCACGGTAGACCGAGTTGCACAAAATCACCCGGTCCTCGCGGTCGAACAGCACCAGCCCCTCGGAGATCGATTCGATGGCGTCGTCCAGTTGCCGCCGCGCCCGCTCGATCTCCGCCTGCGCGGCCTGGGCCTTGGCCTCGGCCTGTTCGCGCTCGGTGATATCCGTGTAGGTGGTGACGAAGCCGCGGCCGGCGGCCAATGGTTTGCCGTGGATCTCGATGACGGTGCCGTCGGGACGGGTGCGCTCGAAGTGGTGCGGTTCGAACAGGCGCGACAGTTCGAGCCGCTCGCGGATCTGTTCCTCGACGTCGCCGGGGCCGTATTCGCCGCGCTCGGCGTTGTAGCGGAAGGCCTGTTCCATGTGGAAGCCGGTCTTGAATTCGTCGGGCGGGAATTCCAGCAGGTTCAGGAACTGGCGGTTGAACGCGATCACCTGCAGGTCGCTGTCGACCATCGAAATGCCCTGGTCCATGGTCTCCATGGTCGTTTCCAGGATCGACGATTTCTCGGCGAACTCTGTTTCCCGCCGGATGTGCTCGGTGATGTCGGTCATCGCCCCGATCAGGCGCACGGCGCGCCCGGCCTCGTTGCGCACGCAGACGCCGCGGTCCTGGATCCAGCGGTAGTCGCCGGCCTGGTCGCGGATCCGGTATTCGCATTCGTAGGTTTCCGTCTCGTCCTTGAAGTGGCGGCGCAGCGCCGCCTTGTAGCGCTCGAAGTCGTCGGGATGGACCCGGTTGTTCCAGTCCCAGTTGCGCGGATCGACCTGGCCGTCCACAAAACCGAACAACCGCCGCATCCTGGGCGAGGCGTGCAGTTCGGAGGATACGATGTCCCATTCGTAGATGCCCTCGGTGGCCGCCTGCTCGACCAGCGTGTAGCGCTCCTCGCTCAGCTCCAGCGCCATCTCCATGTGCCGGCGCTCGCTGACGTCGACGGTCGACACGGCGAGGCCGCCGCCGGCGACCGGGTGATAGCGGATGTTGAGGATGCGCCCGGTGGCCAGCTCGTATTCGAGCTCGATCGGCTCGAACCGCGAGATCCGCTCGAGCCGTTCCGCGACCAGACGCGCGACCTCGCCGGGCCCGTAGTCGCCGCGTTCGGCGTTGAAGCGGATCTGCTCGGCGATCGGCGTGCCGGTCTCGCACAGCGCCGCCGGATAGCCGCGCAGCTCGCGGAAGGCCCGGTTGCACGCGACCAATCTGAGATCGCGGTCATAGACGCCGAAGCCGAGGCTGAGCGCGTCCAGGCCGGCGCGGAACAGACGATCGATCAGTTGCCAAGCGACTTCAGCCACGGGATGAATCCCTTCTGCCGGTCGCCATCGCAGGGTCCGGGTAACTATAGCACGGGATCGGAACCAGGTGGATCGCGGCCAACAAGCGGCCCGGCTCGGGGCTACGGACGCAAGGCCCGGCGCAGGTCGGCGAGACGTTCCTTCACGCGCTGGCGGCGCTGCCACCGCGGGGTGCGGCGCAGCAGGTCTGCGACCGCGGAGGTCACCTGGCTGTCGCCGATCGCATCGAGGACGAGATGGTATTGCCGGACATGTTTCTGCGGCACGCCCGGGACCTTGGCGATTTGCGCGGCCAGCGGGCCGTCCGGAAAGGTGCGCACGTGCTCGAGCGCGCCGACCGCCAGCAACTGCAACTGCGTGCGCACGCCTTTTTCGCAGGCCCCGCAGTTGAGCAGCCCGCTGCGGTTGAGCCAGCACACGCGCAGGTGACGCTGGACTAGCGCGGATTCGATTTAATCCTGGTCGTATCCTGCGGCAGCGAAGAAGTTCTCGCATTCGGTGGGCGTGGCTTTCTCGATCCCTTCGGCGATGGCGCTCCACAGTTCCTCAATGGTTCTCGCGGCGGCCTTTCGCAGCCACGCCTTGAGCTTGGCGAAGGCCATTTCGATGGGATTGAAGTCGGGAGAATAAGGCG
>Ga0209785_1000292_pt1 | contig 16879 bp, 16 predicted proteins | sample WorMetG1BERMUDA2_FD_187403 | JGI IMG/M metagenome (GOLD analysis project Ga0209785, IMG submission 187403) | Marine gutless worms symbiont microbial communities from Max Planck institute for Marine Microbiology, Germany - Inanidrilus... ...
CGCACAGCGCCATCGGCAACAAAACCCCGATGGAGTTCATCAAGACCATCGGGCACCCCAGCCACCCAATGGTCTGAAGAACGGGAAATTCGGCTTCAAGCCGGTCCAACGTTCGGGGCAAGCTCAAATGCGCCAAACTCTCTCAATAAAACTGGACCACTCCCAGGGGGTCACTCCAATGGACAAGACCATCGTTGCCGGGCTGTACCCCGGCGGCGATCTCAGCGACCCGCTGTCGCGGCAGGTGTTCCTGCTGCCCGGCGACGCGCCGCGGGTCGCCGAAAAGGGCACCACGGCCGCCTGAAACGAGTTGACCCGCGCCGCCGCATGGCGATAATCGGGCGTCCCCACGGAGCCCCTGTGGCGGAATTGGTAGACGCGCTGGATTCAAAATCCAGTTCCCTTACGGGAGTGCCGGTTCGATCCCGGCTGGGGGCACCATTCTTACCTCCCTCCGAATTTGGCGCCGACGGCGGCGTAATCCTGTAATACGGCTGAAAGAAAACCCTTGGATAACAAAGGGATGATCATCGGCCGCCAACACAAGTATCTGTACGTCGAAGTGCCGCAGACCGGCAGCTCGGCGATCGCGCGCGAGCTCTGCGAGCTGTACGGCGGCGAGAAGGTCCTCAACAACCACGCCTGGCTGAGCCACGCCAAGCGGCAGCTCGAAGAGGATTTCAGCGATTATCTGATCGTCTCGGGACGCCGCCATCCGCTCGATCGGATCGTCAGCACCTACGAGAAATACCGCGGCCGGCACAAATCGCACGATGAGGTCGGCCAATGGCCTGGCGGCGGCGCCCGGCACGCCGATCGCTACGCCTGGGTGCATCGTTCTAACGCCAGTTTCGAGACCTATTTCACCCGCTACCACCGTTTCTGGGACGCCAAGGCGCCGCGTCCGTGGACCCATGGCCGCCTGGTCGACCATGTCATCCGCTTCGAGCACCTGAACGACGACTTCCAGGCGATGCTGACGCGCCTCGGCATCGAGCCGATGCGCGATCTGCCGCTGGTCAACAAGACGCACCTGAAGAACGCCGGTTTCGAAACCTACTACACCGACGGGATCCGCGCCCTGGCGGCCGCCGCCTACGGTCCCTGGTGCGAGTTCTGGGGCTACGACATCGATTTCCTGGAATGCGCGATTCCGACGCTCAACCGCTGGGTGTTCCGCGCCAAGATGGCCCGCGCGCTGGCGGTCTGAATCCTCTCGCGCCCGGCGCCTCGTTTGCTCTATCTTTTGCGGCGATGGAACCGACCGCGACATCCCTGCCCGACCGCCTGCGCGTTCACCTGATCACCCTGGCCCGGCGCGGCGCCACCACGACCTACGCCGACGTCGCGCGGGTGATGCGGCTGCACCCGCCGCACACCATTCAGCAGGTCGCGGCGGCGCTGGAAACGCTGATCGAGGAGGACGTCGCCGCCGGGGTGCCGCCGGTCGCCGCCCTGGTCCTGGCGCCGTGGCGCGGCGGCCTGCCGGCGCCGGGCTTCTTCGACTGCGCCCGCCGCCTGCTCGGCTACGGCGGACCGGACGAGGGACGTCAGGCCAGCGCCTTTCACGCCGAGCTGCTGCGCCAGGCCACTGCCCACTGGGCGATGCGCTGAGCCGGCACCGCTTCCTTCACTCGGTTTTCGTGATCTCGGCGAACTGTTCCGGGGTGTCGACGTCCTCGACGACGCCGCCCTGCCCGGCGGCGACCTCGATGACGCGGGAATCGAAGGCCGACAGCAGCGCCTTGCCGCCGATGTCGCCCTTCAGCGCCCGCAGCTCGGCGAAGAAGCGGTGGCCGAACAGCACCGGGTTGCCGCGCCGGCCCTGCCACACCGGCAGGCAGATCTCGCCGCCGGTGGCCGGATCGAAGGCGGCGATCACCAGGCGCACCAGCCCGGCGTCGAGGTGCGGCATGTCGCCGAGCATGACCAGCACGCCGTCGATGTCGTCGCCCAGCGCGGCGACGCCGCGGGCCAGCGAACCGCCCATGCCCATCTCGTAGTCCGGGTTGTGCACCAGGCGCAGGTCGCGCCCGGCGACCGCGGCGGCGACGCCGGGCGCGTCGTGGCCGGTAACCACCACCACCTCGTCGACCGCGTCCGTGGGCAGGGCGTCGAGCACCCGGCGCACCATCGCCCTGCCGTCGACTTCCAGCAATAGTTTGTTGGCATCGCCCATGCGGCTCGACGTGCCGGCGGCGAGCACCACGGCGGCGATCCGCGGCGCCTGCTTCGCCGTCTCGCGGCGCGGCTGCGGCCGCTCGGCGATCTCCTTCAGCAGCCCGCCGGCGCCCATCGCCGCGACGGCGGCCGAGTCCACCTCGAGGCCGTAGGCCAGCCGCTGCAGCACCCAGTCGAATCCGTTCAGCTTCGGCGAGCGGGCGCAGCCGGGCACGCCGATGACGGGTTTGCCGTCGAGCTCGCCGAGCACCAGCAGGTTGCCCGGATCGACCGGCATGCCCAGCCGCAGAACCGTGCCGCCGGCCGCCTCGATCGCCGCCGGCACCACGTCGCGGCGGTCGGCCACCGAATTGGCGCCGGCGATCAGGATCAGGTCGCGCCCACGCTCGGCGGCGATCTCGCCGGCCAGGGCATCGCGCGCGTGGGCGCAGCGGCGGTCCGACGCCAGGGCGCTGCCCAGCGCCTGCAGACGGTCGCCGACCACCTCGGTCATCTTGTCCAAGAGCCGCGGCTTGGTGCCGGCGAAGGCGGTCTGGATCAGGCCGACCTCGAGCGGCCGCGCCATCGCCACCCGCAGCTGCGCCGCCGGCGCCCGGGCCACGACCGCTTCCAGCAGGTCGCCGGGCACGGCATAGGGAATGGTCTTAACGGTGGCGATGAGATCACCGGCGCGGACCCAGGCGCCGTCGGGCCGCGCCGCGACGGTCATCTCCTCGTCGACCGCGTTCAGCGCGTCCAGCGCCGCCGTGTCGTAGATCAGCTGCCCGGTTTCCAGAGCGACGAGGTTGACCCGGCCGGTGGTGGCGGCCTCGACGGCGACGCCCGGGCCGACCAGGTGCGCGGCGACCCGCGTCGCGGCGGCGTCCTCGCCGACGTCGTCCTCGCCGAGTATCGCCACGGTGACCTCGGCGACCCCGGCGGCGTCCAGCTCGGCGGCCTGCTCGGGGCTCAGCCGGCTGCCCTTGCGCAAGGTCAGGCCGGCGGCGCTGACCGTGTGCACCAGGATGCCGCCGGCGGCGTCGGCAGGGGCAAGGCTGGCGAAGTCCACGTGCGATCCTTTCGTGTGGGCCCATCGTGCGGGCGTCGCGATGTCTTTCACAATGGCGATCCCCGGGGCGTGAATCAACTCCGCCGGGCGGGGTCGGAGCGCCTGCGTGATAACATCGAATTTTTCGATGTATTAAAGCAATTTTTTGCATGATTATGGAAAATGCAACTGATCATGCTAACGTGACGACGACGCAGTCAAGCGAGGATCGACCGTGGCGCGATATTCCGTTTTCTCCCTGTTGGCCGAGGGCCTGCGCGGTCATTCCGGCTGGAAACCGGCCTGGCGCAAGCCGCAACCGAAGCCGCATTACGACGTGATTATTGTCGGCGGCGGCGGCCACGGCCTGGCCACCGCCTATTACCTGGCCAAGGAACACGGCGTGACCAATGTCGCCGTCGTGGAGAAGGGCTGGATCGGCGGCGGCAACGTCGGGCGCAACACCACCATCGTGCGCTCGAACTACATGCTGCCGGCCAACACCCACTTCTACGAACACGGCCTGAAGCTGTGGGAGGGACTCAGCCAGGACCTCAACTTCAACGTCATGTTCTCCCAGCGCGGCGTGCTCAACCTGGCACATACACCCAGCCAGATGGATGCCTTCGCGCGCCGCGGCAACGCCATGCGCCTGTGCGGCGTCGATGCCGAGCTGATGGACCGCGACGCCGTCGCGGCGATGGTGCCCGGATTGGACGTGTCACCCAACGCCCGCTTCCCGATCGCCGGCGGCCTGATGCAGCGGCGCGGCGGCACGGCGCGGCACGACGCGGTGGCCTGGGGCTACGCCCGTGGCGCCGATCAGCGCGGCGTCGACATCATCGAGAACTGCGAGGTCAAGGGTTTCCTGCGCGAGGGTTCGGCGATCGTCGGTGTGGAAACAACGCGGGGAGAGATCCGCGCCGACAAGGTCGGCGTCGCGGTCGCCGGCAATACCAGCGCCGTGCTGCGCCTGGCCGGCTTCGCGCGGCTGCCGATCGAGAGCCACCTGCTGCAGGCCTTCGTCTCGGAGCCGCTGAAGCCGCTGATCGACACCGTCGTCACCTTCGGCGCCGGGCACCTGTACATCTCGCAGTCGGACAAGGGCGGGTTGGTCTTCGGCGGTGATCTCGACGGCTACAACTCCTATGCCCAGCGCGGCAACCTGCCGCTCGTCGAGCACGTCGCCGAGGAGGCGCTGGCGCTGTTCCCCAACCTCGGCCGGTTGCGCCTGCTGCGCCACTGGGGCGGCATCATGGACATGTCGATGGACGGCAGCCCGATCATCTGCAAGTCGGATGTCGACGGGCTCTACATCAACGCCGGTTGGTGCTACGGCGGCTTCAAGGCGACCCCGGCCTCGGGCTGGTGCTTCGCCCATACCATCGCCCAGGACGCGCCGCACGAGCTGAACTCGGCCTTCACCCTTGACCGGTTCCAGAACGGCACCAGCATCGACGAGAAGGGAGCCGGGCCGATCCCCGGACATCACTGATGCGCATCAACTGCCCCCACTGCGGTCCGCGCGACCACGCCGAGTTCACCTACACCGGCGACGGCACCATCCTGCGCCCGGACGACAGCGTCAGCGAGCAGCAGCCCTGGCAGGACTATGTCTACCTGCGCGACAACCCGCGCGGCCCGCACGTCGAGCTGTGGCACCACGGCCAGGGCTGCCGGTTGTGGCTGCGCGTGACCCGCGACACCGTGACCCACGAGATCAGTCGTGTCGAGGCCGTCGGCCCCTGGGCGGAACATGTCAACAAGGGGGCCGGGTCATGAGCGGGTATCGCCTGAAGGAAAACGGCAAGCCGCTGCGTTTCACCTTCGACGGCAAGAGCTACACCGGCGTCGAGGGCGACACCCTGGCCTCGGCGCTGATGGCCGCCGGGGTCGACGTGTTGGCGCGCAGCTTCAAGTACCACCGCCCGCGCGGCATCGCCGCCGCCGGGGTCGAGGAGCCCTGCACCCTGGTCACCCTGCGCGGTGATGCAGCGGGAGGGGGCGCGCGGCGCGAACCCAACATCCCGGCGACCTCGGTCGAGCTCTACGACGGCCTCGTCGCCGAGAGCCAGAACCTCTGGCCGTCGCTCGATTTCGACCTGCAGGCGGTCAACGGGCTGTTGTCGAAATTCCTGGTCTCGGGCTTCTACTACAAGACCTTCATGGGTCCCACGCGGAAGTCGTGGATGACCTACGAGCACTTCATCCGCAAGGCCGCCGGCCTGGGCAGCGCCAGCCTAGAGCCCGATCCCGACCGCTACGAGAAATCGAACCTGTTCTGCGACGTGCTGGTGGTCGGCGCCGGCGAGACCGGGCGCGCCGCCGCCCGCGCCGCCGGCATGGCGGGTGCGCGGGTGGTGCTGGCCGAACTGGACAGCACCGCCGCGCCGTTCGCCGATCTGCCGAACGTGCGGGTGATGACCCGCACCACGGTCTACGGCTACTACGACCACAACACGCTGGGCGCGGTCGAGAGGGTCTGCGACCACCTGCCGGTCCCGCCCGATCACCTGCCCAGGCAGCGCCACTGGACCATCCGCGCCGGCCGCGTGGTGCTGGCCACCGGCGCGCTGGAGCGGCCCGTGGTTTTCGCCGGCAACGACATCCCCGGCGTCATGCTGGCCGGCGCCGCGCGCAGCTACGTCGAGCGCTTCGGCGTCGCGCCGGGTCGCCGTGTCGCCTTCTTCACCAACAACGACAGCGCCTATGAAGCGGCCCGGGTGCTCGCCGAGGCCGGGGTCGAGATCGCCGCGATCATCGACAGCCGCGCCGAGACGCCGGCCAGCGAACAGCGCGTGATCGTCGGCCACGCGGTCGTCCGCGCCCGCGGCGGCAAGCGCGTCAAGACGATCGACATCGCCCCCGTCGGCGGCGGCGCGACGCAGAGCCTGGCGGTCGATACCCTCGCCGTTTCCGGCGGCTGGAGCCCGACCCTGCACCTGCACAGCCAGGCCGGCGGGCCGCTGATCTACGACGCCGACCTCGCCGCCTTCCTGCCCGGCGATCGGCACCAGGACTATCTCTCCGCCGGCGCCTGCGCCGGCCAGTTCTCGCCGCGCGACGCCGTCGCTGCCGGCCACGCCGCCGGTGCCGAGGCCGCGCGCTCGCTGGGGTTCGACGGTGATCCCGCCGCGGCGCCGGAGGCTGAGCACGTCCCCTACCGCATCGAGCCGCTGTGGGAGGTGCCGCGGCCGGCCGGCGTCAAGGGCAAGGCCTTCGTCGACCCGCAGGGCGACGTCACCGCCGACGACGTGCGCCTGGCCGAGCGCGAGGGCTACCGCTCGGTCGAGCACCTGAAGCGCTACACCACGCTGGGCATGGCCACCGACCAGGGCAAGTTCGCCAACGTCAACGCCATCGCCATCATGGCGGCGGCGCGCGGCCAGTCGATCCCCGAAACCGGCACCACCCGCTTCCGCCCGCCCTACACGCCGGTCACCATCGGCACCCTGGCCGGGCGCAACGTTGGCGCCCACCTGCAGCCGGTGCGGCGCACCCCGATGCACGATTGGCACGTTTCGAACGGCGCCGAGATGATGACCGTCGGCGCCTGGATGCGCCCGCGCATCTACCCCAAACCCGGCGAGACGGTCGAGCAGGCCTACGTGCGCGAGTGCCGCCACGTGCGCGACAAGGTCGGCCTGGTCGACGTCTCGACCCTGGGCAAGATCGACGTGCAGGGGACGGACGCCGCCGAGTTCCTCAACCGGGTCTACAGCAACGGTTTCGCCAAGCTGCCGGTGGGCAAGGCGCGCTACGGCCTGATGCTGCGCGAGGACGGCATCGTCTATGACGACGGCACCACCTGGCGCCTTGCCGAGCACCAGTTCCTGATGACCACGACGACGGCCAACGCCGCCGGCGTGCTGCAGTTGCTGGAACACCTGCTGGACGTGGTCTGGCCGGACCTGCGCGTCGCCGTGGCGTCCGTCACCGAGCAATGGGCCGCCGCCGCGATCTCGGGACCGGACAGCCGCCGGGTGCTGGAGGCGGCGCTCAGCGACATCGACCTCAGCGAAGAGGGCCTGCCGTTCATGGGCGTGGCGCAAGCCAAGCTCGAAGATGTCGACGTCTGGGTGGCGCGGCTGAGCTTCTCCGGCGAGCGCGCCTACGAGGTCTACGCGCCCGCTCACGCCGGCGACTTCATGTGGCGCCGGCTGATGGCCGCGGGCGAAGCCTTCGACATGATCCCCTACGGCATGGAGGCGCTGGGCGCCCTGCGCATCGAGAAGGGCCACGTCGCCGGACCCGAGCTGGACGGCCGCACCACGGCGGCGGACCTTGGCCTCGGGCGCATGGCCTCGACCAAGAAAACCTATGTCGGCTGCCACATGATGGACCGACCCGGCCTGACCGACGAGGCGCGGCCGAAGCTGGTCGGGCTGATCTCGCGGGACGGCACCGCCCTGCGCGCCGGCTCGCACCTGGTCGACGCGGCGCAGCCGGGCGAGCACGTCAGCCTCGGCCACGTCACCTCGGTGACCTACAGCCCGGTCTTGGAGAAGTACATCGCGCTCGGCCTGTTGCGCCACGGGCCCGAGCGCCACGGCGACACCGTCTACGCCGCCTCGCCGGTGCACGGCCTGCACCAGGCGGTCGAGGTCGTCAGCCCGCACATGGTCGATCCGGAAGGGGAGCGTCTCCATGCCTGAGCAGATCCTGCGCTCGCCGATCGCCGCGGCGCCGATCGTCACCTCGGACCGCCCCGACCCGGGCATCAAGCTGCGCGAGCTGCGCCCGGCCGGGCTCGCCCTGGTCGCCGCCTGGCCGGAGACACTGGATCGGGTCGAGCAGGTGCTCGCCGGCCAGGAGCAGGTGCTATCCCTGGCGCCGGGCCGTTTCCTGGTCGTCGGCGCCGACACCGACCCGGTACCGGCGCTGCGCGACAGCTTCGATGTCGCCACCGCCGCGGTCACCGACATCGGCCAGGCCCGCTCGCTGTTCCGCGTCTCCGGCGCCCCGGCCGCGGACCTGCTGCTCAAGGGCCTGGCCATCGACCTCGACGCCGCCGCCTTCCCGCCCGGCACCACGGCGCAGTCGGCGATCCACGGCATCGGCGTGATCCTGCACCGGCGTGATGGTGAAACCTTCGAGCTCTATTGCTTCCGCGGCTTCGCGCTGTCGCTGTGGGAATGGCTGCTCGACGCCGGGCTCGAGTACGGCGTCGTGGTCGAACCCAGCGCGTTTTAGGCCCACGGGGAGACGACTCGTCATGGATCTGCCCAAGGGATACGACCTGAAGGCGATCCGGGCCTTTGTCCACGTCGCCGAGAGCGGCAGCATGACCGAGGCGGCGCGGCGCCTCGGCCTGACCCAGTCAACCGTGTCGCAGACCATCGTCAACCTGGAGGACAGCCTGGGCACGCCGCTGCTCGACCGCTCCATGCGGCCCATGGCGTTGACTCCGGCGGGAACCGTGCTGCTGGAACAGGGACGCCGGCTGCTCGACCAGGCCGCCGGGCTGCTGCGCGACATCGGCGAGGAGACCCGCGACCGGCTACCCAGCCTGACGCTGGCCATGGCCGAGACCTTCGCCAACACCGTCGGCCACCTGCTGGTGCGCGAGATGATGCCGGCGGCGCGGCAGTGGCGCATCTGGGCCGGCATCACGCCGCACGTGCAGGACGCGCTGATGGCGCGGCGGGTCGACGTCATCGTCACCACCGGCTCGGACCTGGACGACGTCGACGGGCTGGAGCGCCACGAGCTGTGCCGCGAGCCCTTCGTGCTGGCGCGGCCGGCGCACGACCGCCGCCCGATCGAGCGGCTGAACGAGCTCGCCGACACGCCGTTCGTGCGGCTGTCGCTGCGCTCGGTGATCGGGCGGCAGGTGGAGAGCCAGGTCAACCGGCTCAATCTCGAGCTGCCGTTCTTCGTCGAGTTCGACACCGCGACCGGGCAGCTCGCCGCCGTCGCCGACGGCATGGGCTGGACCATCACCACGCCGCTATGCCTGGCCCAGGAGCAGTGGCGGCTGCCGGCCCTGCGCATCGAGCCGCTGGCGCACGGGCGCTTCCAGCGCCGCCTGACCCTGGTCGCGCGTGCCGGTGCCCTGGGCGGCCTGCCGGCGCAACTGGCCGAAACCAGCCGCCGGCTGATCCGCGAGGACGTGCTGACCCCGCTGCTGCGCGAACACCCGTGGATCGCTGGTGAGATGCGCTGGAATGGGGAGGCCTGAACAAGCAAAAAGGCCGGCGGAGATCCGCCGGCCCTTTCGTCGAAGATCAGGGGTGGCTCAGGCGCCGACGTCGGCGACCTTGCGCTTGACCTTTTCCCAGCCCTCGCCGGCGGCGACCAGGCAGGACATGCCGTTGGGGTGGGTCATGACTATGGTGAAGGTACCGTCGTCGGACGAGAAGATCTCGACCATCGAACCGGAATTGGCCAGGCCCATCGAGGTCGGCGCTTCCTTGTACCGTTCCATTAGCTTGCTCGCCACGTCGCCACGTTCGCCACAGATGGTCTGCTGCGCATTCGCGGGGGCGGAAAGAGCGCTCAAGCCAATCAGCAGAGCGCTCAAGACGGGTATCATCGTTTTCATCTCGCGCTCCTTTCTCACCATTCGAAATCCGGTCCGGCGTTGTTGCCACGAATTTCGTTCATGGTTCACAAACTAACCTTTTCCCGGCGCGCCGGAAGTGATCCAGGCCACACCCCGTTAACATTTTTACATAATCTAGGCATTTCAAACCGTTAACCCCGGTCACATCGGCGTGAGGCGGAAAAAAAGCGCCTGCGGCGCGGCGATTCCGCCTTGTTCGCGGACGCAAAGCCGGGAAGAATGCGCCGTTTTTCGCGCCGGTCATTCGGCCATTTCGGGAGGGCAGATCCATGTTGTTGCAGGGCGGCCAGAACATCTGCGGGTACCGCATCGGGGTGATCAGCCTGGAATCCTACTTCTTCAAGCCGCCGGGCCACATCAAGGCGCCGGCGACCTTCGACTTTCCGGTCAGCTACAAGATCGTCGACGTCACCGTCGATCACCTGATCGACCGCCCCGGGCCGGAGCTGATCGAGCCCTTCGTCAAGGCGGCCAAGGAGCTGGAGGCCGAGGGCTGCGCCGCGATCACCGGCAGCTGCGGTTTCCTGGCGCTGTATCAGCGCGAGCTGGCCGAGGCGGTGTCGATTCCGGTGTTCATCTCCAGCCTGATCCAGGTGCCGCTGGTGTATCACATGCTGCCGCCCGGGCGCAGCGTCGGGGTGATGACCGCGAACCGGTCCAACCTGACCGAGAAGCATCTCGAGGCGGTCGGCGCCGGCGGCATCCCGGTCACCGTCGTCGGCATGGAGAACCGCACCGAATTCGCCGAGGTGATCCTGCAGAGCAAGCGGGTCGACATGGACAGCGACAAGATCCGCGACGAGCTGCTGGCCGAGGCCGCGAGCCTGCTCGAGAAGGACCCCACCGTCGGCGCCATCGTGCTCGAATGCACCGACATGGCGCCCTACGGCCACGCCATCCAGCAGGCGACGGGATTGCCGGTGTTCGACCTAACCACGCTGACCAACATGGTCGCCGAGGCGGTGGCGCGAAAGCCCTATCCCGGGTTCAATCCGTAGAAGTTTTCGACTTCGTCGAAAGTCGGTTCCGGCCCGCACCCCCACCCGGCCACCACCAGCGTACAATGGCATTGGGTGGCCGGGTGGGGGTGCGGGCCGGAACCGGTTGCGTCAGCAACACTATTACGTTTCGAGCCGTCTTTCCACCCGGCCGATCATCAGGGCCAGCACGCCGGCGACGGCGGCCATCGACATCATCAGCACGCCGACGTCCTCCCAGCGGCCGGCCAGGGCGACCACCGCGGCCGCCGCCGGGGGCCCGAAGAACTGGCCGATGTTTGAGCCCTGGATCAGCATGCCGTTGACGGTGCCGACCTGCCCGGGGCTCGGCGCCATCACCGGCGCCGCCGCCAGCAGCGACGCCGGCAGCAGGCCGCCCAGACCGGAGAAGGTCAGGCACAGCAGGAAGCGCCACAGGTCGGGCAGGGTTTCGGCGAAGATGCCGAGCGCCGAGCCGCCCATGGCGATACAGGCGATCAGCACCAGCAGCCAGCGCGCCACGCCGCGCTGCAGCAGCCAGCCGGCGGCCAGGTTGCCGGGCACGTTGGCGAGCACCACCAGCGCCGTCAGCAGCCCGGCGGTGGCGGTCGAGGCGTCGCGCTGCTCGATCAGGAAGCTGGGCAGCCAGACCATCAGCGAGATCCACTGCGCCGTGTAGGCGCCGAAGCAGAGCGAGATCAGCCACGGCCCCGGCCGCGTCGCCGCCGCCGCGATGTTGCCGGCCAGCGACTGGCTGGGGCCCAGCGCCTTGGTGTGCGCCGGCGCGCTGCGCGCCGCCAGGTGGTAGACCGCGGCCCAGGCGATCGCCAGGCCGCCGATCACCGCCCACAAAACCCGCCAGCCGGCGGCGTCCAGCAGCAGCGGCGCCAGCAGCAAGGTCAGGGCCGAGCCGGTCGGCATGTAGGCGCCCCAGAAGCCGAGCGCGACGCGGCGGTCGCGTGGCGCCGAGGCGGCGACGATCAGGCCCGGCGCCGACACCACCACGGCGACGAAGCCGACGCCCTCGCACAGCCGGCTGGCCAGCAGGCTGACCTCGCCGGCCGCCAGGGCGCCGCCGAGGCCGCTGGCGCCGAGGAACAGCAGGCCGATCTGGGCCAGCCGCCAGTGGCCGATGCGATCGGCGATGGTGCCGGCGAAGATGCCCAAGCCCAGGGCGGTGGCGCTGAAGATCGAGACCACCCAGCCGCCGGCGACCAGGCCGAGGCCGAGCTCGCCGCGCACCGCCGGCAGCGCCGGCGGCAGCTTGCCGACATGCGCCGCCGCCGCCAACCCGGCGATGATCGCCAGGGCGACGTAGGACCAGCGCGTCGCCGGTGATGTGGAATTTTCGCTCATGCGCTCCCCGAGGTTGCGCGGCAAGGTAGCTGCGGCCCCGGGCAGCGGCAAGCAAAAGCTCTGACCGGATTGTGATCCCGCGCCGGGACCGGTTGGTTTAAACTCGCGGGCGAGGTTCCCACCTAAGAAGAGGGAAGAGGGGCCGCGCGTCTGTCCGCGCGGCCGTCGGCGTGAACAATGAATTTTTTTCGAGACCCTGATCCGCCCGGACAAGGAAGAGGCCGAGTTCAAGGACAAGGCCATGGTCGCGCAGGCCGCCAACCTGCTGCAGGTCGGCGAGTTCCAGCTGCTGCAGCTGGCCTACTACGAATGGCACGGCCGCGACCTCGAGCCGGCGCTGATCGACCGGCTGTTCACCTCCTACATGCTGAAGAACGAGGTGCCGCACTGGGCCCAGCACTACGCCCGCAAGATCCTCAGCTTCGAGGAGAACGGCAGCCTCGATGACCAGAACCCCTACTACCACCGCTACGACGCCGAATACCGCCAGGAAGTGCCGCGCGGCATGCAGCGGTTCTGGCGCGCCGTGCTGGTGGTCACCGTGGTCGTCGGCGGCAGCATCGTCGCCGCCTCCCTGTCGGTGCGCCACGCGACCTCGGTGCTGCCGCCCTACTTCGACAAGGACGAGTTGTTGAAGGCGCAGCCGGACGCTACCCTCAAGACCGAAAAGAAAGGCATCTGGGGCCGCTCGGACTACGTGCCCAGTTCGGCCAGCGTCGGCATCAACGGCGACGAAAAAAAGTCGCGCCTCCACACCGCGAAGCGGTTGCCAGCCGACCCGCCAGCCAGTAACTTTTTCCCATGTTCGACTTCACCGGCGACGCCGAACCGATCATCAATTTCGTGCTCCTGGTCATCACCGGGTTCATCGCCTGGCACGGCATCCGCTTCCGCGACGAAGAGGGCAACACCGACTTCGTGCGCCTGCTGTTCGGCTGCATCGCCGCGGTGTTCTTCTTCCTGGTCCTGTTCCAGGACGTGCTCGGGGTGATCACGTTTTATTAGGTGACGCGGTTCCGGCCCTCGCCCGCGCCCGCGGCCCGGATCGATCCAACCACGTTCGCCTGTCGTCATGGCCGGACTTGATTCGGCCATCCACGAACAGACGTCCAGCTTGCCGAAGACGTGGATCCCCGGGTCAAGCCCGGGGATGACGTGAAGAAAGCCGGATCCACTCGACACCTGATCGGTGCTACGGCTTCACCATGCGCTGGGTCTCGTCGATCTCGGGCATCCGCAGGACCCGCTGCTCGGGCGGCAGCTTGAGCTGTTCCTGGATATACAGCGCCCGCTTGTGCACGGTCGACCACTGCGGCTGGTTGTGTAGGATCTTGTCGACGATGCCCGGGCCCTCGACCGCGCCGGCATCGACATTGAGCGCGGCGATGTAGTCCTTCAGCGCCTGCTCGTGGCGGCCGAGGCGGTCGCGCAGGATGCCGCGGTTGGCGTAGCCGGCGGCGAGCACGCCGCGCCCGGTCTTGTCGTCGGGGTCCAGGGTTTTGGTCATGAAATCGATCAGGTAGCTCAGCGCCGCTTCGGCCTCGGCGGCGCGGCCGGTCTGCATGAACACGATCGCCCGGCCCATCAGCGCGCCGCGGTGGTCCGGCTGCTCGAGAAGGGCCTGATCGAAGCTGGCCAGCGCCGCGTCGTACTCCTTCGCGGTCAGGCGGATGTCGCCCTCGCGCACGTGGTAGTCGCCGGACTGGTCCGGCGACAGGTAGCGCCAGCCCATCCAGAAGGTGAACATGATGAAGGTGGCGATCGCCATCAGCTTGATGAAACGGGTGAGCACGCCGGATTGCATCGCCATTTCCTCAGGGATCCTGGAACAGTTGCGCCATGTAGAGGACGGCGAACACGAAACTGGCCAGCGCCGCGGTGACGCTGGCGCGGTTCTTCAGGCGGCGGCGGACCTCGTCGTCGGTCGGGCCGTGCTTGCTCTCGGCCCGGCGCACGGAGAGCGCCCAGATCAACTGCCGCGCCGGCAGGAACAGGGCCAGCCCGAGGGCCAGCGTCCACAGCCACTGGTATTCCTTGCTGAACAGGGCTTCCATGGATTGATCTCGTTCGCCCGCAACGTTTCCCCTGCCGCCATCTTCCGGACGGCGGGCGTAAAAAACAAGGGGGAAGGGAAATCCCTTCCCCCTTGCCGCGACAGCAAGGTCAGTTGCTGGGTGTTTCGAGCGTGGTGTCGCCGATGTCCTCGACCAGGGCTTCGACTTCCTTCGCCGGAAGCGTCGACATCTCCATCTTGTAGGCCAGGAACCACATCATGAAGACGCCCAGGACCCAGAACAGGATCTGCCAGGCCCAGATCGACGGAATGCCGAAGGTCCAGCCTTCGACGCCCGCGTCGGGCGCGCCGAAGATGTCGTTGCCGATGACCGCGCCGGGGCCGATTCCGAAGAACAGCCAGGCCAGCGTGATGATCCAGGCGATCGGCACCAGCTTCTTCTTGTCGGCGCCCAGGGTGGCATGCTCGCGCAGGAAGTTGTGGTACTTCATGCGGTGAGTCATGTCCTGGTCGTTCTGCGTCATCGCCGAGATCGGCAGGCAGACCGCCAGGTTGAAGATCATGCCCCAACCGGCCGAGTGGATCGTCCACGGCCAGCGGCCCCACGGGATCTCGATGCCGAAGAAGCCGGCGATCTGCAGGCCGAACGGCTCGGTGAAGACGACACCGATCAGGCCGGCGGCGAGACCGAGAGTCGCGCCTTGGCGGGTAATCCACGGGAACCAGGTGACGGCGGCCAGGGACGGCCACATCTGGAACCCGAAGGCGACCGCCAGACCGCCCAGCAGCACCAGCGCGTCGGACGAGAAGGTCGCCACCAGCAGCGCCGAAATGACGATGAAGGCAACGCCCATGCGCCCGAACAGCTTCTGCGTCGCGTGCGACGCCGCCGGGTTGAGGTAGCGCTTGTAGAGGTCACGCGTCAGCATGCCTCCGGCCGTCGACATGTAGGCGGCACCGGTCGACTGCATCGCCGCCAGGGCGCAGACGGCCAACAGGCCGACCAGCCACGGCGCCGTGTCGCCGATCAGGTTGAAGTAGTTGGGCACAAGGGAATCCGGTTTCTTGGCGATGCCCACGTCGAGCACCGTCGAGATCCCGATTCCTGCCTCGTTGACCAGCGGGTTGGCCCCCAACAGGTGCGCCCCCATGCCCTGGAACGCCGTGAAGAAGAACAGGATCAGGCCGATGCCGAAGGACGAGGCCCACACCTGCTGCGGCGCGAAGGGGCTGGTGTCGTTGTTGGAGAACGACCACATGGTGAACGCCGGAGCCGACTGAATGCCCATCAGCGCGAACATGTAGGTCAGGCACATGATGCCCGTCCACAGGCCGCCGACGGGGGTCTCCTTGCCCAGGCCGGCGGTGAACTGGATCACCCCGGGTATGGCCAGGTAGGAGTTGTAGTCGCCGCCGCCGTAACCCTTGGTCGAACCCCATTTGGCAACTTCGGGGTTCTGGCCCAGGGTGGCCAGGCCGGCCTGCATGGCATCCCATCCGCCGATGGTGTTCAGCGCGATGATGCCGGTGACGATGATGCCCAATGCCAACAGGATGCACTGCACCGTGTCGACGTAGGCCACCGCCCGCAAGCCACCGGTCGCGACATAGATCAGCACGACCAGGGACAGGATCCACATGCCCGCGTCCTTCGGCACCAGTTCGTCAGTCAGCACGCTGAACAGGAAGCCCGAGGCCCCGAGCTGCACGCCCAGGTACGGAATCGAGAACAGCAGTGCGACGATCACGGTGAGGATACGGATGGCATCACCCTGGAAGTAGTCGGACAGCATCTCGCCCGGCGTCACGTAGCCGAAGCGCTTGCCCAACATCCATTGCCGCTTGAGGAACATCACCCCGGTGAACGGGATGGTGACAGTGTAGAATGACGCGTAGGCGTATTGGAAGCCGTCGCGATACACCAAACCGGGGTGTCCCATGAAGGTCCATCCCGAGAACGATGTCGCAGTGGCCGCCAGCACGAACACCCACAGCGAAATCTGACGTCCAGCGATGAAATAGTCGCTGGCGGTCTTCGCCATACGCGCGCTCTTGACCCCCCAGTAGATGCAGTAGGCCCAATACAGCGCGACGAAAGCGAACAGCCATATTGCTTTCGCTGACAAGACAGTTCTCCCCTTTCTGTCGGTCCTTAAAGGCCGGCGTGCCGTACCGACGGTGCGGCAAGGCCGGCCCCTTCGTCTTCCGACGGCTCCTGCGTGGGCGTCACCCCGCGCGAAAGCCAGTGCCGCCGGTGTTCCCGACCGGATCGACGACGCCGTCCAGCCAGCCAGGTCGAAGTCGTTGAATGTTCTGTTCGAGGGAAGTTAACGGAACGCCCCGCGACCAAGTCCCCATTCGCCACGCCGAATCGGCGCGGCCCAATGTCCGTTCGCGAGCGGGACTGGGAGCCCCTGAGTTCCTGTGCTGCCTGGGTTGGTTTGTTTCTCCCACATAACCCGCGTCGGCGATGCCGGAGTCCGCGGGTGGCACTGTTTCCCCGAACGATTCATTCAACCCTTTGTATGCCCCGGACGAATTCGCGCGAACGAGTCCGCCCCAAGCAAGATTCCGCAATCAATAGCATTTTCACCGATCAGGCACAACATTCCTATCGATATGCGAAAACCTGGATAAGTATGCGACTAGAGCACATTTGACGAACGTAGAATCGTTTTTAACCGATGTCTGATTCCCTGCCCTGTTGTTTTTAGCCAGGGAGGTTTTCATGGGCTGGGCGTACGGGATTGATCTTCGGC
>Ga0209785_1000293_pt1 | contig 16763 bp, 14 predicted proteins | sample WorMetG1BERMUDA2_FD_187403 | JGI IMG/M metagenome (GOLD analysis project Ga0209785, IMG submission 187403) | Marine gutless worms symbiont microbial communities from Max Planck institute for Marine Microbiology, Germany - Inanidrilus... ...
GCCGCGAGAACCATTGAGGAACTGTGGAGCGCCATCGCCGAAGGGATCGAGAAAGTCACGCCCACCGAATGCGAGAACTTCTTCGCTGCCGCAGGATACGACCAGGATTAAATCGAATCCGCGCTAGGCTTTCGGGCAGGAGGGAAAGACGATGTCGAATAAGAAATACGGCCTGTTCTGCCCCATCGCCATGGCCACCGAGACCCTGGAGCCGCGCTGGACCCTGCTGATCCTGACCGAGATAAGGTGCGGCTCGACCCGCTTCAACGAGATCCGCCGCGGCGTGCCCGGCATCTCGCCGACGCTGCTGTCGAAAAGAATGAAGGAGATGGAGAGGCAGGGCCTGATCGAACGGGTCGAGGACAAGGCGGCGGGCACCGTCGATTACCTGCGCACGCCGATGGCCAAGGAACTGGAACCGATCTTGACCGCGCTGGCCGAGTGGTCGTTCCGCAACATCGGCTCGGAGCGGGCGTTGGCCGAGATCAATCCGGATTACCTGATGTGGAGCTTGCGCCGCAACATCGACACCGCGGCCCTGCCCGAGCGCCGCGTGGTTCTGCGCTTCCATTTCACGGATCTGAAGGAGGACCAGTCGACCTATTGGCTGGTCTGCCGCCCCGGCACCGCCGTCGGCCTGTGCCTGACCGATCCGGGCTTCGATGTCGATCTGTATTTCGAGGCGGACTCGAAGACGTTCACCTCTGCCTGGATGGGCTACACCTCGATGCAGGCGGAGATCTCGGCCGAGCGCGTGTTCCTCAGCGGCGACGCGCGCCTGATCAAGACCCTCGACAGCTGGCTGCTGCGCTGGCCCTATGCCGAGGCGGCGGCGGCGCGAACCGCGGCGGCGCAGTAAGGCGGGTCATTTCTTCGTCGCCAGCAGGCTGACCTGCATCTCCAGATGCTTGACCGCGCGCAGCACCCGGTTGGCTTGCAGCCCCGGGATCAGGGTGACGCGGGCGATCAGGCCGGCGAGCAGGAACACCGTGGCGACCAGGCCCCAGCGCACCACCTCGATCAGATCGACCGTGGTGAAGCAGCGATAGGCGCCGTAGACGCCGATCGCGATGAACACCACGTGGCCGAAAAAGATCAACCCGTTGACCCAGCCGAAGCGGCCGCGGAACAGGTCCGTCGCCATCTCGCCGAAGGTCTGCTCCTGGCCGATCTTCTCCAGGATCTCGCGGTCCTCGTCGTCGAGGGTTTCGCTGATCATCTTGTCGAGATCATTGGTCATCGCTCTTCTCCTTGCAAAGCCGCGCGGAGCTTCTCGCGCGCGTGCATCAATCGGGTCTTCACGGTGCCCGCCGGCAGGTCGAGCGCCACGGCGACCTCGCCGACGCTCAGGTCCTCGAGATAGAACAGCGCCACGGCGGCGCGGTGTCCGGCCGGCAGCCGGGCCATGGCGGCGCGCAGCGGGCCGCGCTCGGCCGCCAATTCGATGTCGGCGGCGCCATGCTCTTCGGGCGGCGTTTGCGCCGCCCGCTTCAGGGTCGCGCGGGTCTTCTGCAGGCCGGCGATCAGCTTGGCGCAGCGCCGGGTGATGATGCGGAAGGCCCAGGCGGCGAAGGCGTCCTCGTCGCGCAGCTTGGGCAGGCCGCGCAGGATCTCGATCCAGCCGTCCTGCACCGAATCGCGCGCCTGCTCGGGGTCGCCGAGCAGGCGGTAGGCGTGACGCAGGAACTTTGTCTGGTAGCGCTCGACTAGCTTCTGCTGCGCGGCGCGGTCGCCAAGGCGGGCGCAGGCCACCAGGTAGCCATCGACGATGCGCTTCTGTTTCGTTTGGTACGCCACGTCCACCGCCTTCCACGAACACGGACCCCTGACGGGCATCAACTGTTCGATGTTCTGGTATCAAGGTGGCCCGGAACGGCGATCCGGTTCAATCGGCAAGGCGGTTTTTCGCGCGCTCAGTCCGCGCCGTCGGTATAGGCATCGGCGAATCGGCCGCGCAGGTCGTTCTTCTGCACCTTGCCCATGGTGTTGCGCGGCAGTTCGTCGACGAAGAAGACCTTCTTCGGCTGCTTGAACTTGGCCAGCTTGCCGCTCAACTCGGCGATGATCGCCGCCGCGTCGAGCTCGGCCGAGCCGTCCGGTACCACCACCGCGGTTACGCCCTCGCCGAAGTCCGGGTGGGCGACGCCGATGACGGCGGATTCCTTGACTCCGGCAATGTCGTCGATCAGCAGCTCGATCTCCTTCGGGTAGACGTTGTAGCCGCCCGAGATGACCAGGTCCTTGGCCCGGCCGACGATGCTGACGCGGCCGTCCTCGGCCATCACCGCCATGTCGCCGGTGATGAACCAGCCGTCGGCGCGGAACTCCTCGGCGGTCTTTTCCGGCATGCGCCAGTAGCCCTTGAATACGTTCGGCCCGGTGATCTCCAGCACGCCGGTCTCGCCGCGCGGAAGTTCCTTGCCGTCGGCATCCGCGACCCGCGCCAAGATGCCCGGCAAGGCGTAGCCGACGGTGCCGGCGAGGCGCGTGCCGACATAGGGGTTCGAGGTGATCATGCCGGTTTCGGTCATGCCGTAGCGTTCGACGATCTGGTGCCCGGTGCGCGCGGTGAAGGCGTCGAAGGTCTCGGCCAGCAGCGGCGCCGAGCCGGCCAGGAACAGGCGCATGTCGGCGCAGCGCTCGGCGGTGAACCCGGGATGATCGAGCAGCCGGGTGTAGAAGGTCGGCACGCCCATGAACACGCTCGCCCGCGGCATCAGCTCGACGATCCGATCGGCGTCGAAGCCGGGCAGGAAGATCACCGTCGAGCCGTTCAGCAGGGCGCAGTGCAGGGCCACGAACAGCCCGTGCACGTGAAAGATCGGCAGCGCATGCAGCAGCACGTCGCCCGGCACCCAGCCCCAGTACTCGTGCAGCGTCAGCGCGTTCGAGGCCAGGTTCTCGACCGTCAGCATGGCGCCCTTCGAGCGCCCGGTGGTGCCCGAGGTGTAGAGGATGGCGGCGATGTCGCCGGCGTCGCACTCGACCACCAGGTCGCTCGGCGCCAGGCCGGCGGCGCGATCGGCCAGGCTGCCCGAGCCGTCGCCGCCCAGGGTCAGAACCGTGCTGCCGTGCTGTGCCGCGATCCCGCTCGCCGCCGCCTCGCTCTGCGGCCGGCAGACGAACAGGCGCGGTTCGGCGTCGCCCAGGAAATAGCCGACCTCGTCGGCGGTATAGGCGGTGTTCAGCGGGATGTAGATGGCGCCGACGCGCAGGCAGGCCAGATACAGCAGTACCGCCCGCGGCGACTTGTCGACCTGCACGACGACCCGGTCGCCCTTCTCGATGCCGAGCTCGAGCAGCAGCGCCGCCAGCCGCCCGGTTTCGCCGTCGACGGCGGCATAGGGCACCGGCGCGCCGTCCGACACCTCGAGGAACACCGCGTCCGGCTCCGACGGGAACCGGGACCGGAACAGGTCGTAGAGGTTTCGTGCTGTCATGGCCGCCCTCGCCCCCGCCGCCCGACCGCGCTCAGTCGTTGCGGGCGGATTTGATCTCGTGCAACAGGGTGAGCAGGTTTTCCAGCCGCTCCTTGCCGACGTATTCGTCGAGCCGGTCGTGGCTTTCCTCCAACTGCGGCGCGATCTCGGCGAACAGCGCCTCGCCCTTCGGCGACAGGCTGATGCAGGTGCGGCGATGGTCGGTGTCGGGACGACGGCGTTCGATGAAACCGTCGCGCTCCATGCGCTTGAGGATGCCGGTCAGGCTGGGGCTGAGGATGCAGCACACCTCGGCCAGGTGACGCGCTTCGAGCTCGCCGCTCTCCTTCAGGGCCCGCACGATCCGCCACTGCTGTTCCGTGACCGAATGTTGGTTCAGGATCGGCCGGAAGTAGCCCATGGTGGCCTCCCGCGCCTGCAGCAGCATCATCGGCAGGGACTCACTGACCTTGCGCATCCTCGCCTCTCCCTCGCAGTGTCGACTTTTTTTGCCGGCCTTTTCTAGCACGGTTCTTTCAGCGACAAAACAGGGTGTTGCGGCGATCACACCGAAGCCGGAGATCCTCCTTCCGCATCAAGGGCCAGCAGGCTGGCGTTGCCGCCCGAGGCGGTGGTGTCGATCGACAGCGTATGCTCGATGACGAAATCGAGCAGCCCGCCATCGGCCTCGATCAGGGGCACCAGGGCGCCGTCGCGCGCCGCCAATGCCCGGCGCATCTCGCGGCGCAGCGGTTCGTCCGGGTCGGCGGCCACCAGGTCGAGCGGACCGAGGCCGGCGAGTTCCGCCGCCACCGCGGCGCGGTCCGCCGCCACCGTCTGCAGCACCCGCGCCGGCGCCCCGGCCTGCTCCAGCGCCCCATCGAGGCCGGCGATCCCCTCGCCACCGACGGCGACCACGGTATTGCCGGCGGCCAGCGCCAGCGCCGCCTGTCGCGCCAGGGTCGACGGCGAACCGGCCAGGCACAGGACCACGCCGCGTCCATGCAGCGACAGGCTGTTGCTTTCGCCGGTCGGACCGCGCAGCTCGACCGGCTGGCGCCGGTGCGCGTCGGCGTCGGCCAGGGCCGCGTCGAGGGCGGCGGCGAGATCGTCGCTGCCCGACTGGCGCAGGCGGCCGGCGCAGCGGCGCAGCACGCCCAACCGGCCGGCCAGGTTGTCCCAGTCCATGTGCGCCGCGGCCGCGGCATCCAGCGCCCGCGCCACCTCGGCGGACGGTGCCGAGCCGGTGGTGGCGGATCCGCTGACCGGATCCGCGTCACCGGCCGCGACGCTGAACCGGCGCAGGTAGTGTGGACCGCCGGCCTTGGGGCCGGTGCCCGAGAGGCCCTCGCCGCCGAACGGCTGCACGCCGACGATGGCGCCGATCTGGTTGCGGTTGACATAGATGTTGCCGACCCGGGCACGCTCGGAGACGCGCTTCACGCGGTCGTCGACCCGGCTGTGAATGCCCAGCGTCAGGCCGTAGCCGGCGGCGTTGATGGTGTCGACGACCTTCTCCAGATCGTCGACGTTGTAGCGGATCACGTGCAGGATCGGCCCGAACACCTCGCGCTCGAGCTGCTCGAAGCTGTCGAGCGCGAAGGCGGCGGGCGCGACGAAGGTCCCCCCGCCCAGCACCTCGGGCACCTCGACCCGCTGGATCAGCCGGCCATCGGTTTCCAGCTTGCGGCAGTGGCCCTCGATGTCGGCGCGGGCTTCTTCGTCGATCACCGGGCCGACATCGGTCGACAGGCTGAGCGGATCGCCGATACGCAGGGCCTGCATGGCGCCGCCGAGCATTTCCAGGATCGGCTCGGCGACGTCCTCCTGCACGAACAGCGCGCGCAGCGCGGAGCAGCGCTGACCGGCGCTCTGGAACGCCGAGATGACGATGTCGCGCACCGCCTGTTCGGGCAGCGCCGTCGAATCGACGATCATTGCGTTCAGGCCGCCGGTCTCGGCGATCAGCGGCGCCGCCGCGTTGCCGCGCTCGGCCATGCAGCGGTTGATGATCTGCGCCGTCGCCGTCGAGCCGGTGAAGCAGACGCCGTCGACCCGCGCGTCGCCGACCAGCGGCGTGCCGATGCGGGCGCCGTCGCCGGGCAACAAGGCCAGCACGTCACCCGGCACACCGGCTTCGTGCAGCAGTTCGACCGCGCGCGCGGCGATCAGCGGCGACTGTTCGGCCGGCTTGGCGATCACCGCGTTGCCGGCGGCCAGCGCCGCCGAGATCTGTCCGGTGAAGATCGCCAGCGGGAAGTTCCACGGGCTGATGCAGACGAAGACGCCGCGGGCCTGCCGTTCACCGTCAGCGAAATCTGCGCGCGCGCGGACCGCGTAGTAGCGCAGGAAATCGACCGCCTCGCGCACCTCGGCGACCCCGTCCAGCAGGTTCTTGCCGGCCTCGCGCGCGGCCAGGGCGATCAGTTCGGGCGTGTGCCGTTCATAGAGATCCGCGGCCCGCTCGAGACAGGCGGCGCGCACGTCGACCGGGGTGTCGCGCCAGCCGGGCGCCGCCGCCGCCACCGTCTGCAAGGCGATCTCGACCTGCTCGCCGGTGGTCTCGACCACGCCGCCAACCCGTTCGCCGTTGGTCGGCGAGGTCACGTCAACTTCCTCGCCATCTTCCTTGCGGCCGCCGATCATCGGCGCCGCCAGCCACTGCGCCTCGAGGAACGGCGCCATGTCGTTGCGCAGGCGCTCGACCGTGCGCGGGTCTGTCAGGTTGTAGCCGCGCGAGTTCAGCCGCTCGTCGCCGTAGAGATTCAGCGGCAGCGGGATCCACGGGCTGGCGACCTGGTCCCAGTCCTCGGCCTCGTCGACCGGGTCGCGCACGACCTCGGCGGCCGGGATCTCCTCGTCGACGATCTGGTTGACGAAGGAGCTGTTGGCGCCGTTCTCCAGCAGCCGGCGCACCAGGTAGGCGAGCAGGTCCTTGTGCACGCCGACCGGGGCATAGATGCGGCAGCGCTTGTTGTGCGCCTGGCGCAGCGCCTCGTGCAGGCCATCGCCCATGCCGTGCAGGCGCTGGAACTCGAAATCGTCGCTGCCGCCGGCCATCTCCAGCACCGCCGCGGTGGTGTGCGCGTTGTGGGTGGCGAACTGCGGGTAGAAGGCGTCGGCGTTGTCGAACAGGCGACGGATGCAGGCCATGTAGGCGACGTCGGTCGAGGCCTTGCGCGTGAACACCGGATAGCCGTCCATGCCCGTCACCTGGGCGAGCTTGATCTCGCTGTCCCAGTAGGCGCCCTTGACCAGGCGCAGCATCAGCCGCCGCCGGTGCCGCCGGGCCATGTCGGCGAGCCAGTCGATCACCTGCGGTGCGCGCTTCTGGTAGGCCTGCACGACGATGCCAAAGCCGTCCCAGCCGCCCAGATCGGAGCTCGCTGAGACCGCCTCGATGACATCGAGGGAGAGATCCAGCCGGTCGGCCTCCTCGGCGTCGATGGTGAAGCCCATGCCGGCGTTCTTGGCATGCAGGGCCAGCGCCGACACCCGCGGCATCAGTTCGGCCATGACCTGGTCGTGCTGGCCGTATTCGTAGCGCGGGTGCAGCGCCGACAGCTTGACCGAAATGCCCGGATTGGCGCGCACGTCGTCGCCGGCGCAGCGCTCGGCGATGGCGGCGATGGCCTTCGAGTAGGCCAGGAAGTAACGACTGGCGTCGGCCTCTGTGCGTGCCGCTTCGCCCAGCATGTCGAAGGAATAGGTGTAGCCCTGCTCCTGGCGCTTGACGCCGCGGTCGAGCGCCTCGTTGATGTCGCGGCCGAGCACGAACTGGTGCCCGAGCACGCGCATCGACTGCGCCACCGCGTTGCGCACGACCGGCTCGCCGAGGCGGCGGATCAGGTTCTGTGTCGTCGCCGGCACGTCCCAGCGTTCGGCGTCCTCCTTGCGGATCACCTTGCCGGTCAGCAGCAGCGCCCAGGTCGAGGCGTTGACCAGCGGCGAGCTGCTCTGCCCCAGGTGCCGGGCCCAGTCGGCGGCGGTCAGCTTGTCGCGGATCAGCGCGTCCATGGTGCGCTCGTCGGGCACCCGCAGCATCGCCTCGGCGAGGCACATCAGCGACACGCCCTCCTCGGTGGTCAGGCTGTATTCGTGCAGGAAAGTCTCCATGATGCCGGCGGCCTCGCCGCTCGAGCGCAACTCGTCGACCAGGCCGGCGGCCTCGGCGGCGATGGCGGCACGGCGTACGGGCGTGAGATCGAGCTCGTCGAGCAGGCGGCGGACGACGGCTTCCTCGTCGGCGACATAGGTGTCGCGCACGGCTTCGCGAAGCTGCTGCGTGGCGGACAGGGGGGCATGCTCCGGCATGGTCGGGTCCTCGAAATCGGTTGGCGCCACGGGTGGCGCAGACAATAGACCCTAATTGTGCCTGTTATTCCGCAGGAAATGGCTCTATTTTAGGCAAAATTTTGGACGATACGCCTGTCATATCCGGCAACTTTAGGATTAAGGATTGCTCCAATGACCGATACCCAGTCCCTTGACCGGATCGACCGAGGTATCCTCGCCGAGTTGCAGCGCGAGGGCCGCCTGTCGATGGTCGAACTGGCGCGCCGGGTGCACCTGACCAAGACGCCTTGTTCCGAACGGGTGCGGCGGCTGGAGCGCGACGGCTTCATCCGCGGCTACGCCGCCAAGCTGGATCCGCAGCTTCTGGGCAGCGGCCACGTGGCCTTCGTCCAGGTGACGCTGGATCGCACCACCACCGACGTGTTCGACAGGTTCCACGCCGCCGTGCGCCAGTTGGGCGAGGTGCAGGCCTGCCACATGGTCGCCGGCGGCTTCGACTACCTGCTGAAGGTGCGCACGCGCGACATCGCGTCGTACCGCCAGGTCCTGGGCGACAAGCTCTCGGCTTTGCCAGGCGTACAGCAGACGCACACCTACGTGGTCATGGAGACGGTCAAGGACGAGGCCGGCGTGGTCGTGCCCTAGGCGCCGAGCGCGTCCGCCAGTTCGGCGAAATCCTCGACGACGATATCCAGCGACGGATCCGGATCCGGATCCGGCGGCCCCTCCGGGCCCCACTCGTCCGGACGGCGCACGAAGGCGGTCTTGAAGCCGACGGCCTGGGCGCCGAGCAGGTCGAAGTTGTGACAGGCGACCATGACGATCTCGGACGGATCGAGCGCCAGCCACTTGGCGCAGGTGGCGTAGGACTCCGGCAGCGCCTTGTAGACGCCGATCATCTCGCAGGAGATCACCGCGTCCCAACTGAAGCCGTTGTGCCGGGCGATGTCGACGATCAGCGAGGTGGTCAGAATGGTGAACGAGGCAACGGTATATTTCTGGCGCAGCCGCTGCAGCGCCGGCACGAAGCCGTCCCAGGCGTCGAGCCGGTGCCAGGTTTCCCAGATCTCGTCCTTATCGTCGCCGGTGAAGGCGCCGAGATCGAACTCGGCGACCGCCGCGTCGAGCTGGCGGCGGTGCACGTCGTCGATGTTGAAGTCGGGATTGACCTGTTTCAGCATCGCCTGCAGCGAGTTGCGCCTGTACCAGTTGGTCACCGCGTGCCAGTCGCGCTCCAGCCCGTGCCGCGCGCCGGCCGCGGCGAAGGCCGACGTGATGCCGCCGTGCCAATCGAGGATGGTGCCTCCGGTGTCGAAGGTGAGCGCCTTGATGCCGTCCATGTCCGCCTTCAGGTTTTCTGTTGCCCCATCATCGGCGGGAACATGGGACCCGGCAATGGAAAAGGGCGGTTCCCAGATGGAACCGCCCTTCCCCGTGCCTGGCCGGCGGATGGGTATTCAAGAGCACCGTGCGTCAAATCGGACCCATGGAGATCGCCGTCGCGGCCCGCTGGGTAGGAGACGGGGCGCCGGCGACCGAAGGCGGGCCGATTTAACGCACGGTGCTCTAAAACTGCAGCACCTCGACCCGGTTGACCTGAGGCACCGCGCAAATCGCCTTGATCACGTCCTCGGGCGGCGTGCCGTCGACCTCGATCAGGGCGATGGCGTCGCCGCCGGCCTCGTGTCGTCCCAGGTGGAAGGTGGCGATGTTGATATCGTTGTCGCCCAGGATCGTGCCCAGGGCACCGATCAGGCCGGGCTTGTCGTAGTTGGTGATGAACAGCATGTTCGGCGCCAGGGCGGCCTCCATCGGCACGCCCTTGATCTCGGTCAGCCGCGGTTCGCCGCCGAACAGGGTGCCGGAGACACTGCGGGTCTGCGCCTCGGTGGTGACCACCAGGCGGATCTGGGTCTGGTAGCTGCCGGCGCTCTCGCGCTTGACCTCGGAGACCTCGATGTCGCGCTCCTTCGCCACCGCCGGCGCGCTGACCATGTTCACCGATTCCATCATCGGCGAAAGCAGGCCGCACAGGGCGGCGGCACTGAGCGGCTTGCAGTTGAGGTCGGCGACCGGGCCCTCGAACTCGATCGACACCGCCTCGATGCCGGTCGCGGTGACCTGGCCGGCGAAGCTGCCCAGCAGCTCGGCCAGCCTCATGTAGGGTTTCAGGCGCGGCGCGTCCTCGGCGCTGACCGAGAGCATGTTCAGCGCGTTGGCGACGGCGCCGTTGAGCAGGTATTCGGCCATCTGCTCAGCGACCTGCAGCGCCACCTTCTCCTGCGCTTCTGTGGTCGAGGCGCCGAGATGCGGCGTCGCCACCACCTGCTCCATGCCAAAGAGCCCGTTTTCCTTGGCCGGTTCCTGCTCGAACACGTCGAGCGCGGCGCCGGCGACGTGGCCGCTGTCGATCGCCGCCTTCAGGTCGGCCTCGACGACCAGGCCGCCGCGGGCGCAGTTGACGATGCGCACGCCTTCCTTGGTCTTGGCCAGCGCTTCCGCGTCGATGATGTTGCGCGTGGCGTCGGTCAGCGGCGTGTGCAGGCTGATGAAGTCGGCGCGGGCGAGCAGGTCGTCGAACTCGACCTTCTCGACACCGATGTCCTTGGCCCGCTCGGGCGACAGGAAGGGATCGTAGGCGATCACCTTCATCTTCAGCCCGATCGCCCGCTCGGCCATGTTGGCGCCGATGTTGCCGCAGCCGATGATGCCGAGCGTCTTGGCCATCAGCTCGACGCCCATGAAGCGGCTCTTCTCCCACTTGCCGGCCTGGGTCGAGGTGTTGGCCGCCGGGATCTGGCGCGACAACGCCATCATCATCGCGATGGCATGCTCGGCGGTGGTGATCGAATTGCCGAACGGCGTGTTCATCACCACGATGCCGCGCTGGGTCGCCGCCGGCACGTCGATGTTGTCGACGCCGATGCCGGCGCGGCCGATAACCTTGAGCCTGTCGGCAGTTTCGAGGATCTCGGCGGTCGCCTTGGTCGCCGAGCGCACGGCCAGGCCGTCGTACTCGCCGATGCAAGCCTTCAATTCGTCCGAGGACATGCCCGGCTTGACGTCGACCTCGATGCCGCGCTGCCTGAAGATGTCAGCGGCCAGCGGGCTCATTTTGTCTGAAATCAATACCTTGGGCATCTATCTTAATCCTCGTTCTCGAGTTCGCTCTTGGCCACCGCGAAGACCCAGTCGAGCCACGGCAGCAGGGCCTTGACGTCGTCCTGTTCGACCGTGGCGCCGGTCCATACCCGCAGCCCCGGAGGCGCGTCGCGGTAGGCGCCGATGTCGTAGGCGACGCCCTCGCCGTCGAGCAGCGCGACCATGCGCTTGGCGAAGGCGGCCTGCCGGTCTGCCGGCAGCGCGGCGACGGCGGGGTCGGTGATCTTCAGGCAGACCGAGGTGCAGGACCGGGTCGCCGGTTCCGCGGCCAGGAAACCGGCCCAGTCGCTTTCCTCGACCCAGCCCTCGATCTGACGCAGGCTCGCCTCCGAGCGCGCGATCAGGGCGCGCAGGCCGCCGATCTCGGCCGCCCACTTGAGGCCGTCGAGCGCGTCCTCGGCGGCGATCATCGAGGGCGTGTTGATGGTCGCGCCCTCGAAGATGCCGCCGATCAGCTTGCCGCCCTTGGTCAGGCGGAAGATCTTCGGCAGCGGCCAGGGCGGCGTGTGGCTTTCCAGCCGCGCCACCGCGCGCGGGCTGAGGATTAGCATGCCGTGCGCCGCCTCACCGCCCATCACCTTCTGCCAGGAATAGGTCACCACATCGAGCTTGTCCCACGGCAGGTCCATGGCGAACACCGCCGAGGTGGCGTCGCAGATGGTCAGGCCTTGACGGTCCGCCGCGATCCAGTCGCCGTCGGGCACGCGCACGCCCGAGGTGGTGCCGTTCCAGGTGAACACCACGTCGCGGGAGAAATCGACCTGCCCCAGATCGGGCAGGTGGCCGTAGTCGGCCTCGAGCACGCGCACGTCGTCGAGCTTGAGCTGCTTGTTGACGTCGGTCACCCAGCCCGAGCCGAAAGACTCCCAGGCCAGCATGTCGACACCGCGGGCGCCGAGCAACGACCACAGCGCCATCTCGACGGCGCCGGTGTCGGACGCCGGCACGATGCCGACGCGGTAGTCGTCGGGCAGGCCGAGCAGCGCGTGGGTCTGATCGATCACCGCCTTCAGGCGGGCCTTGCCGTCCTTGGCGCGGTGCGAGCGGCCGGTGAAGGCACCCGCCAGCGCGTCCACGGACCAGCCGGGACGTTTGGTGCAGGGACCGGACGAGAACTGGGGATTTGCCGGACGGGTGTCCGGCTTCTGGATCGCGTTCATCTGTGTACTCCCTTCCTTCCAGAAGGGCTGGGCACCGTTGGGGGCGCCTGGCCCGCCGACGCTTATATAGACCGTGCTGCGGTGCGTCAATGTACGATTCCGGCAATGTAGAATGGTTCCAAACCGACCCTTGTTTGTCCTTGGCCTGGGGGTCGAAAAGCGCTATCCAGGCGCCTTCCCAACCTTCCCGGACGCGGGGTCCGCCGTGAGCAATCTGTCGTTTTCCAAGGACAACATCCGAATCCTCCTGCTCGAAGGCATTCATGCCAACGCGGTGAAGAGTTTCGAGGACAGCGGCTACACCAACGTCGAGTTGCTGCCCGGTGCGCTGGACGCCGACGAGCTGCGCGGCAAGATCGCCGACGCCCACGTGGTCGGCATCCGCTCGCGCACCAAGCTGACCGACGAAATGCTGGCGGCGGCGGAAAAACTGATGGCGGTCGGCTGCTTCTGCATCGGCACCAACCAGGTCGACCTGCGCGCGGCGCGCCTGAAGGGCGTGCCGGTGTTCAACGCGCCCTACTCCAACACCCGCTCGGTGGCCGAGCTGGTGATCGGCGAGATCATCATGCTGGCCCGCGGCGTGCCCGAGAAATCGGCGCTGGCGCATCGCGGCGTGTGGCGCAAGACGGCGGCGAACAGTTACGAGATCCGCGGCAAGACCCTGGGCATCGTCGGCTACGGCCACATCGGTAGTCAGGTCTCTGTGCTGGCCGAGGCGATGGGCATGCGGGTCGCCTACTACGACACCGGCAACAAGCTGCCGCTGGGCAACGCGGTCGCCCTGCCCTCGCTCGACGCGGTGCTGGAGAGCGCCGATTTCGTCAGCCTGCACGTGCCGGCGACGCCACAGACGGCGTGGATGTTCAAGCAAGCCCAGGTGCGCAAGATGAAGCCCGGCGCCTGCCTGATCAACGCCTCGCGGGGCAACGTCGTCGACATCGCGGCGCTGGCCGCGGCGCTCGATGACGGACACCTCGCCGGCGCCGCCGTCGACGTCTTCCCGACCGAACCGGCGGACGCGCAGGAGGCCCTGGAAACGCCGCTGCGCGGCCACGACAACGTCATACTCACCCCGCACGTCGGCGGCAGTACCCAGGAGGCGCAGGCCAACATCGGTATCGAGGTGGCGGAGAAACTGATCAAGTATTCCGACAACGGCTCGACCAACGGCTCGGTCAATTTCCCGGAAGTCGAAATCCCGATCCTCAGCAACGTCACCCGGTTCATGCACATCCACGAGAACGCCCCGGGCGTGATGGCCCACATCAACGAGATCTTCTTCGAGCGCGGCATCAACATCGCCGGCCAATACCTGCAGAACGTCGAGAACGTTGGCTACGTGGTGGTCGACGTCGACGCTCCGATCGAGGCCGGCATGGGCATTCGCCGCGCGCTGGAGGCGATACCGGGAACCATCCGGGTGCGCTTCCTGTCCTGACCCAGGCGCTGGACCGGGAATAGTCCGATGCAGCTACAACAGATCGTGCATACCGCCATCGGCCATTTCCAGGCCGGCCGCCTGGATCAGGCGGCAAACCTGGCGCGGCAGGTTCTGTTGCAGCGGCCCGGGCATCCGGAGGCGCTGAAGATCCTCGGCTTCGTGGCCCGCCAGCGCGGCGACCTGGACGCGGCGCTGGAGAACCTGACCGCCGCCACCCGGGCCGCGCCCGACGATCCGATGCTGTGGGCCGCCCTGGGCGACATCCACGGCCGGCGCCAGGACCACGCCGCCGCCGCTTCAGCCTTCGAAACGCTGGTTCGGCTCGATCCGAAGGCCGCCGAGCCGTCCCTTCGCCTCGGCCTCGCCTTGCGCGCCCTGGGCCGCGACGGCAAGGCGGCCAAGGCGCTGCGCCAGGCGGCCAAGCTGGCCGGCCGCGACATCGCTCAGGTGCTGCGTCTGGGCGCGCTGGCGCTCAACAGCGGGGCCGCCGACGACGCCCTCGACCTGTTCCGCCAGGCCCGCAAGGCGGCACCGGCGCAACCCGACGTGCTCTACCACATCGGGCTCGCGCACCTCGCCCTGCACCAGCCGGAGGAGGCGCTGCCGCTGCTCGAGCAGATCGCCGCCGCGCATCCGGACTTCGTCGAGGGGCGGCTGACCCTGGGCACGACGCTGATGTCGCTCGGCCGCGGCGGCGACGCGATCGAACACCTGCGGGCCGCCCACGACAGGCAACCGGACAACCGCAAGGCGGCGCTGACCCTGGCCGACGCCCTGCGCCTGCAGGATGAAGACGGCGAGGCCGCGACGCTGTATCGCCGCCTGCTCGAGCAAGATCCCGACAACGGCGCGGCGCTGCTGGGCGAAGCCGCGCTGTTGGAGAAGTCGGGCGAGCGCGCGGTGGTCGCCGAGCGGGCGCGACGCGTGCTCGAGCGCGAGCCGGGCAACGTCGATGCCGCGACCCTGCTGATCGAAAGCACCCGCGAACCGCTGCCCGAGCCGGTCGTGCAGGCGGTCGAGCAACGACTTTCCCGGGGCGAGCTCGCCGGCCTCGACCGGGCGCGCGCCGGCTTCCTGCTCGGCAAGGCGTTCGATCAGGCCGGCCGGGCGGACGCCGCGTTCGGCCACTACGCCGCCGCCAACGACATTTATCATCAACACTTCCCGTTCGACCGCGCCGCTCATGCGCGGCTGGTCGAAGAAACCGTCGCGACGTTCACCGAGGATGCTTCGGACGGAGGGTCCGACGGCCGGCAGCCGATCTTCATCGTCGGCATGCCGCGCTCGGGCACCTCGTTGGTCGAGCAGATCCTGTCGGCGCATCCGTTGGTGCAGGGCGCCGGCGAACGCCGCGACATCCGCGAGATCGCCGGCGAACTCCCCGACCGGACCGGCGGACCCTATCCCGCCTGCGTGCCGCAGCTAGATCCGGCGCTGAGCGACGAGCTGGCGGCGGCCTACCTGGCTCGGGTCCTGCCGGATACGGCGGAGCCGGACCAGCGGCCCACGGACAAGATGCCCGACAACTTCCTGCACCTCGGCCTGATCGCGCGGCTTTTTCCGGCCGCCCGGGTGGTGCATTGCACGCGGCATCCGCTGGACACCTGCCTGTCCTGCTATTTCCGCAACTTCGGCAACCGCCAGCGCTTCGCCAACCACCTGCCCGACCTCGCCGCCTATTACCGCGACTACCGCCGGCTGATGGACCATTGGAAGACTCATGCCGGCCTGGCGATCCTGGATGTCGCCTACGAAGACCTGGTCGCCGACCCGGCGGCGCGGATTCCGCGCCTGGTCGAATTCTGCGGACTGCCGTGGGACGAGCGCTGCCTGGCGCCGCAGGAAAACCGCCGCGACGTCGGTACGGCCAGCCGCTGGCAGGTGCGCGAGCCGATCTATCGCACATCGGTCGAGCGGTTCCGGCCCTACCTGCCCTACCTCGACGACCTGACCGACGCGTTGGCCGACTTCCTCTGATTGCACGATTTTCCTTGGCTGCGGTCTCCGCGGGCCCCAAATATGGATGGGGCAAATCGAATTCAATCGCGTGAGAGCTACAACCGTGTTGCCCCATTTCCCGATCATCGCCGGCCTGCTTGCCGCCGCCGTCGCCACGACGGCCCAGGCGCAGAATTTGAAACTCTCATACAACTCCGACTGGCCGCCCTATTCCGCCGGGCCGCAGACTTCGGTTGCCGGCATCCTGCCCGAGCTGATGCGCGAGATCGTCGAGGTCCGCATGGGCCTCGGCGCCAGCCACCACGGCGCGCCCTGGAACCGGGCCCAGGGAGAGGTCGAAAAAGGCCGCCTGGACGCCTTCGTCACGGTACCGACAGCGGCCCGCCTGAAATATGCGTCGCTCGAAGAACGTGGTATATTCCATTGAAATAAAAGCGATTACGAAGGCCAATTCAACGGCGGAACAGCGGCTTCAGGGCGCACCGAGCGTCAAGACCCTGCGCGGTCTCAAGGTCTGCGACATTCGTGGCAACGGCTGGGCCGAGCGATTCTACGGCGAGCACGAGATCCCGTATCTGGAGGCGAAGAACGTCGCCGCCTGCCTGCGCATGATCGACCGGGGTCGCGCCGAGGTGATGATCCAGCCGGCGGCGGTCGCCTACGCGCAACTGAAGCAGACCGAAACCACCAACCGACTTCATGTGCTGCCCGACGTCTACGGGCGCATGGATTTCACCCTGCTGCTGTCGCGCAACTCCGAATTCGGCGCTGATTTCCTGGAGAAATTCGACCGAACTCTGTCGGAAATGCGCGAAGACGGCAGCCTCGATCGCCTGATCCAGCGCCTGCGACAGTCCGCCGGCGGCTGAAAAACGCCTTCTGAAACACAGTCGAAACAAAAAACCCGGTTGGTGAAATCGACGCGAAACGTGCGGGTCCCATTATGATCCTCACAGCGTCGTTCGTATCCCCCACGAACACCGCTGGACCGGATCCAGATCTGGTCGGTCTTTCCTCCCCATGACCCAGCCATATCTCCCTGTCAAACTTCGCCGGGCCTTGGGCCCGGTTTTCTTTTTCCGGGCAACCAAGACTCCGGCGGATCGGCTCAGGCGTGGCGCTTCGCCGCCAGCTTCCACAGCAGCGGCAGCACCGCCGCGGCCAGGGCCAGCTTGGTCACGTCGCCGAGCAGGAAGTGACCTGAACCCCGAAAACTGGACCGCCTGAAGCGCGAGTTTTCTCGTAATGTAGAGGCTGGCAGGACGAGGAAGAACGATGCGGAAATCTAGGTTTTCGGAACAGCAGATCGCGTTCATTTTGAAG
>Ga0209785_1000294_pt1 | contig 16710 bp, 6 predicted proteins | sample WorMetG1BERMUDA2_FD_187403 | JGI IMG/M metagenome (GOLD analysis project Ga0209785, IMG submission 187403) | Marine gutless worms symbiont microbial communities from Max Planck institute for Marine Microbiology, Germany - Inanidrilus... ...
TCAAACGCACATAGCGTTCATCAACATCCCAAAACCCCGATTGGCCGCGCATCCATCACTCCCCGCAAATCAATGCGCCGACTGAATCAAATTCCTCACCAAAAGGCGAGGTTTTTCGAGGTGTCCAATTGCTTACACCGGCGTTATAGATATACGGAGCTTCGATCTTTAACGGAAAAATGTGGGCATACATCCAGTATATCATGAACAAAAAGAGCACAACAACACGATATTGAAGATATAGACCAGTTCGACCGGCCATCATAAGAATGGGTATGCCGAGATGAATTAGTGAATAAACTGTTGTGCTTCCTGATGTTAAATTATATATGCCGATCAGGTTCCATATTGAGTATGCAAGAATATAAAGCCAGTCGATATCATACAGTAGATAGGATGAACGATCGTCGAGATGGAAAGCGCTGGTCAAAGGCAGCGATATGATCAACAAAAGACCCGCGATCGGATTTATCATATCTCCGGTATTAATGAACTCTACCGCGACCAGTTCAGCGATGTTAGCAGCAACTACGAGATAGAGAACCAGAAATATTTTCTTCTTCCAGTAATCGGACACGATGGACGCCATGAATATGAGGCAAGCGGTTATGCCAATGGTGTATATCTTTAGCCAATTAAAAATATTGGTTTCGGCATAAATCATCCAGATCGGAGTCGATAGAAGCATCACCACTGCAAAGGCGATGAGTGCGTGCGCCGGTTTAACCCAAAACGCCACTTTGGTTGCTACATAGATCAACAGTGAGACTGTTAATATTGTCATAATGTCGTTAATAGCCAATTTTTAACTCCCACCTACAAATGCATGCGCCAAAGCCGCCATGTTCAACCAGTTTCGTTCCACTATTTAAGAGCAACATAAAGGGGGTTGGATTTATTCTATCTCAATTTGAGATGATAAAAAGCAAGGCCTGTAGCGAATATCATGCCGACAATGAGCGCTATAATCACGAATTTGAATAAGACAAATACGAGAAAAGTCCCCCAAATTGGTGATGATAACAATAATAGCGCCACGCCAACGGCGCCAAGCGCATATATAGGTCTCTCATCGAAAACAATACTTGCAGTCACATAAACAAGAACAATTGCAAGTGTTAGAAATATAAGAAGATGCACGATAAACTCCTTTATGTTTCGTTGACCGACGAAGCGCGATTATCCCCATCCCGCACTTCGACGACGGCATCATCGGTCCACCGCAGACAAAACGGCATCGCCGGAGCGCCGGTCCCAGCCGGATATAGCCGTCATGGATTTCCACATGAGCCGGATGCACGCGATGCCGGACGGCAAAATGGTCTTTTGTCGCAATGGCCTCCGTCAGAGCGGTGACAGCATCCCGCGCGTCGCCGCGTCGCAATCCGTAGATCGTCTCGAGTGTTCCGGGCAGCCAGTTCACCTGCTCCAGGACCGCTGTCGTGAGAGTCGTCTGGTTTCCGGTGCAGTCGGCGACGGACCAGCCCGGATGATATCGGTGCTCCGCCGCAAACGACCGCCGGCGTGCCGGATCGAGGCGTTCATAGACGCCGACGGGCACCAGTGCCTCGATGAGATCGACGTCCATAATCACCGCACCGGAGCGGATCACCTGGACCTGCGACCGAATCGTCCGGTCCGACGGCCGTCCAGCCGCTTTGCTGAGGACCGTCAGTTCGCCGTCCATCGGCAGATCCGCATAAAGCTGCAGGCGTTCCAGCCGATAGGGGAACGCGGCCATCTGACGGGTGTCGCCATACCAGAGACCGGGACGGTTATGGGGAATGCCGTGCAGCACCGCGTCCAGAAGAATGCCGGCGTGGCCGCGGGCCCGCCTAATGGCCTCGGCCGCATCGAATGAAAACCGCGAGGCGGAATCCGTTCGCATCAGGTCGCGGACGACCTGAAATGTTCCGAAGTGAAAAAGCTCGCCCGAACGATAGGGATCGACCGAGGTGCCGCCAGGTAAAGCGTCCGACCATTGCGCCGGTGCCGGAGCATAGGCTTCCGATATGATTTCAATCGCCCGTCCGACACGCTGTTCCCGGCCGCCGCTGCGCCTGAACAATTGCCGGCTCCGGCGACCGTCGGGCAGCGTGAGCAGTTTAGAGGACAGATGCAGCGGTCCTTCATCAAGGGGCAGCCAAACACCGAGTTCGACATCCTGTAGCCCGGTGATCCTGCCGTGTCCGGCGATATCGCCTCCCGCGACAAGATCGGCGACAAGTGCCATCATCGGATAGACCGGAACGGTGTAGGTCGGACAATGATCGTTGAGCCAGGGATCGACGGTCGCATCCACCGTCCAGCCGTCAAGACGCACGGCGGGCCTGAACCTCGCCGTTTGCGTCCCAAGGTGCCGGCCGGTTTCCGTATTGCGGTCGGCATCGGCGGCCGTCCGATCGCTGTCGGCATTGGCTTCGCTGACGTGCCTGCCCGCTCCGGCTTCTTTGACGCGAAGCGCAAAACCGTCCACTTCATAGATGCGCATGCCGTCGACCCAGAGGCTGCCGCCGCCCGTGACGCGCACGGCGTTGTCCTCCCGTGTGATGTCGACGATCTCGATTTCGGTGCAGACCGTCTTGTTGGTCGGGATCACCTGGCCGCGATACTTCCACGACAGCGCGGCGCCGATCGCGGGCGCTTCGAAACGCGGATTGTCGAACGCCTTGTCAAGGCCTTTCAGTTTGACCGCCGCTTTCAGCAGCGTCATCAGGGCTTCCAGCCCGAGCGATCCCGGCTGAACCGGGTCTTCATAGAAATGCGCCTTGAAGTACCATGCCGACGGATCGATGATCTGTCGTCCCACGGCTCTGCCCATTCCCTTCGATCCGCCCTCGGGCCAGAAGCCGGTCACGGTGTCGACCATCGCCAGTTTTCCCGACGGTAATCCGTCATGCAGATCGGTCGGCGGTTCGTCGGCGATAAGGGGGAAAGAGCCCTCCTGGCTCTCTTCGGAGAGCGCCTTCAGCCTTTCCTGCGTCGCGGGAAGACCCTTTTGCGCGGCAAGGGCTTCGGGCGGGAAGAAGCCGAAATCGGTCCTCAGGGTCAGCACGACATCATCGCCGCAGCGGCAAACCACGTCGAAGAAAACCAGAGTCATTGGGCCGGAGACCACGCTCTTTTCCAGAAACGCCTCGACCGTCAATGTCCCGGCATCCGGTGTGATTTCGCGACGCATGACAGCTTCCGAACCATCGAGATTGCGGAACCTGAGATCGCCGGCCAGCGCAAAACCCATATAGGAGGCCAGCCATCCGCAGGGCTGCAGCAGAATCTCGGAGAGAACGGAAAAGGGCATGACACCGTTGCCCGCCTCGGCAAAGTACCAGGCGTCGGGATCGACATCGAACGCGGTCACGACCTGTCCGCCGACCGTCGGCCGGCCGGGAGGGCAATCGACCGAGACGATCCGCGAAATGCAATGATAGGGCGGGCCCGGCAGACGCGGCACTTTTGCGGTTCCGTCGAAGCCGGCATACATCGACCCGAAGGCGTCCGACGGCCGCCCCCAGGCGCAGGCCAACAGCGCGCAGTAATCGCCCGGTACGTCGCCCTCCGGCGAGACGAGGCGCGACGGACTGTTTTCGGTCCGCGCGATCGACCGCGAGTCGAGCGGCCAACCGCGAACGAGCTTGACGCCGAACCGGCGACACATGAACACCTTCCGGCCATCGCAGCGCGCCAGCAGCGCCGCATAGACCGTCGGCGTGTCTCCGCCGATGACCTCCTCGACAAACACCTCGTAGGTGACGTCATGCGCCCGGTCCGGAATCACCTGGCCGCGACAGATGAAGGTGAACGGTTCGCCGGTCACCGGCCGGAAAACCCATCCGTCCCGGTCAATCGAAAACCCGAGTGCCGCCATATGGAACTGAAGCGCCTGGGTGGCGGCTTCCGCCATCAGGGTTCCGGGCATGCACGGGTCGTTTTTGAAGTGGCCATCATAATACCAGGCGTCTACGGGAACGTGGAACCCGGCCTTCAGATGCCCTCGACCCCAGGGGCCGCCCGTCGGGTCGAATGCGTCGACACGGTCGATCAGCTGCATCTTTCCCGACGGAATCGACGGCGTGCGCTGATGCGCGGCCGCCATCTCGAAGCCGGATCCGAAACAGGTGAAGGCGTCGCCATCGGCGAAGGCGGCAACATCTTCGCGGGTGAACGCGCGCTTCTCGGTGCAGCACGGCGGCGGGTCGCACCGCGCTTCGGGAAGCGGGTCATCGTCCTCCGGAGACCACAGGATGCCGCGCGCATTGGCAAGTTCCCGGTCGGAAAAGAACCCGGCCTGGCCATGACGTACGGAACTCACCAGCCGGCCGTCGATGCGGGCGTCGTAGCGGAAGAAGAACATGCGCGTGTCCCCCAGCAGCGCATGACCGTCGATGTGAATCTGATACCGGATCGTATCGCCGACCGCCGGCTGATCGCCCTCGTGGAAGGTGATCTCGCAGCCGAGCAGCCGATAGACGCGCTCGTCCCGGTTGAGAAAATCGGCACCGAGCCAGGAGATCAGCAGGAGGTCTGCCTGACCGGACTCAATCAGCAGTCCCGTCGGCATCATTCCGTTGTGAAGGTACCAGGAACCGGGCGCGATGTCGGTTTCCGTCCAGCAGATCCCTGTGCCCATCGAACCCGGCTCGCCCTCGATGCCGAGCACGCGATCGGCCAGCAGCAGCGGCGGTTGCGGCATCCTGCACTGTCGCGCGAAACCGTCCTGCTGCTCGAATAACGGTCCGAAAATCGACGAAATCCGGCCGCCGGCAAGCGTTTCCAATTGCCGCCGATCGAAGGTCGGGCCGGTCGGCGCGCGAACCGCGATCGGTTCGAAACGCGCCTTGCTTCGGGGCGTTTTGATCTGATTTGCCGTCTCGGGCTTCGTCATTGCGTGACTTTCTTCTGTTGTCGGGATTTCATCGACCGATGGAACCGGCGCGGCGGCCTTTGTCTCGTGACCGCGGATGTCGCCAAGCAGTTCTTCAAAAACTTGGGTTCGGACCGGCGGCAGGTGACCGGGGAGGACCAGCCGGGGCGCGGGGTCCGGCGATACGGGCGCACGCTGTCCGCGCAGATGATCCATCCGGCCCGCCAACCTTTCGATATCGACCGTCACGCCGGCGGCAAACAGGGCGCCGGCCATGTCGGCCAACTGGTGCAGCCCATCGCGTCCCGGATTGTCGAGGGCGACGGCGAGATGCGGCCGGCTTTCCAACGTCGCCGAAATCGCCGCGGCAAGCCCGTTGCCGGGCCCGACATCGACAAAGGCGCGCGCGCCGTCCTCCCAGGCCTTGAGCACCGTCGGGCGCAGGTCGACCTTGTTCATGCCCTGGTCGCGCAGACAGTCGGCGGTCACGTCGGGATCCGGATCCACCGCCTTGTGCAGGGCGTTGTGATAGAAACGGATCCCCGGCGCCGGCGTCACCGGACGGTGGTGGATGCGACGGAAGCTGTCTCCGACAGACGCCGCAAACGGACCATGGAAGGCCAGATCCTCGCGCGAGCGAGCGGACCGCTCCGGACGCAGCTTGCCGATCGCCGCGGCGCAGCTTTCCGCCGCACCGCCGATCATGCAGTGACGTGGCGAGGTCACGATCATGATCCAGACCTTGGGAACGGTGGCGACAACGGCCTCCACCTGCTCCACGGGCGCGAACACCTCATGGTTTTCCCACCCGACCGGCTCCGTCCCAGACAAATTCCACAGCGCCGCGATCGCCTCGTGGCGCCCGCCGAGCGCGTCGTAGAAACCCGCCGCCAGCAATGCGTCCAGCACCGGTCTCGGATCCGGCCAGACGCCGAAGGCGGCAAGCATGTTGGCCTCGCCGATCGAAAGACCGAGGGCAGCGGACGGCGCAACGTCGAGCTGCTGCCGCACGACCTGGGTGCCAAGAAGCGCCATGCTCGTGGTTGCGGCCGCGCGGACCGCGTAATCGACCGCGTTTTGCGGCCGCTCGCCGACGGCGGTCAGCAGGTCGCTGACATCCTCCGTATGCCGGCGGTAGAGATCGCCTCGGATCTCTGGGAAGGCTTCGCACAGGGCCTTCCCCATCCCTTCATAGGCGGCCGCCGATCCGGGATAGGCCAGCGCCACCGTGCCGCCGAGCGGGCGGTCGCCGAAATGAATGCCCGGACCGGCGACCGGCCGCTGCGCGTCTATCAAGCGCAACACACCGTCGATCTTGTCGTCCATCTGCTCGGCGTCACGTGCGGTGATCGCAATGCGCACCGGCCCCACGCACGATGTTTCGCGCCCGTCGAGGGCAGTCTGCAGTCCCTGCAAATCAGCCGCCGCGGCATAAAAGACGTATGGCGCATCGGAACGCAGGCCGAACGCGGGGCGGAGCGCAACGTCATCAAGGACCGCGGTTTGTTCCATGCCGGTGAACGTGGTGGTCGAAATCCTGCCACCGGGCGTGGATACCGGCTCGCTCCGCCCCGCGCGGCCCATGGGCTGATGGGCCATGGCCGCCAGAGTTTCCGCCGTCCGAACCATCGCCGCTGCCGCATGGGCATGGCCGAAACGGTTGCCGTTTTGCCCGCAGGATATCGCCGCGTTCGCCGCGCCGGCGAAACGGTGCGACGGCGTGACGTCAATGGTCGCAAGGATGGTATCGCCGGCAGCTTCGGCATCGCCGCGCCGCTTGAGAACGAAGGCGATCGCGGCATCTCCGGGTCGATGATGGGTTTCCGGCAGCACCGCCTCATAAGCGAGACGGTTCACCGGCTCGTCGCCAAAATCGACCGCACCCGCCAGCGCCACATCCAGTTCGCCCTGCCGCAACGCCCGGATCGCGATTTCGAGCGCCGCGAAGCCCGACACTTCCTCGCTTGAAACCGTATACCCCAGACCGCGCCAGTCCAATTGCGCGTTGATCCGGTTGGCGGGAAGATTGGGCATCGAACCGGTGACGTGGCCCGGTGACTGCAGCCCGCCCATCGCCTCGGACAGTTGCGCCGCGTCGATCATCGATGACGGCGCCCCGGCCGCGCCAGCCGTCTTTGCCAACCGGATGTCCAGACAGCAGCGCGTCGCGTCGACATCGCAGCCCATGCCGATGATGACACCGCCGCGCGCCGGGTCGCACGGCGCAACCGCGTCCGCCGCCATGTGGCATGCCGCGAGAATCGCGGTTTGCTGCGCCAGGCTCTGCTTCAGCTCATTCGGCGGAAAACGCAGCTTTTCGAATGGTATCTCGACCGTCTCCGTACGCGGCGACGGGTCGGCGTCCTGGCTGTGGACCTGCCGGCAAAAGGCATCAAACCCCGTTGTCTCGCCGGCAATGACGCCGATACCGCATATCGCGATCGGCTCACGTGTCGGCGCGCTGACCGGATGAACGGAGCGATCCTCACCGAATTCCTCGAGGATCAGATGGGCATTGTTGCCGCCGAAACCGAAGCTGTTGATGCCGGCGCGGCGCGGGCCGTTCGCCGTCCAGGGCTCGCCGTCGTGCAAAGGGCGTACCGGGCCAGCCTGGAACCCATCGAGAGGCTCGGCGGCATGAAGCGTGGGCGGCCTGACGCCGGCCGCCATGGCACCGGTCACCTTGAGCACGGCGGCGATCCCGGCCGCGGTGAGCGCATGCCCCATATTGGATTTGATCGAACCGACCGGAAGATCGCCGATACCTTTGAACGCGGCGGCAAGGCTCTCAAGCTCGGTCGCGTCGCCGACCGGCGTTCCCGTCGCATGGCACTCGAGAAGCGAAACCGTCATCGGATTGACCTCGGACCGGGCATAGGCGCTGCAGATCGCGTGGATCTGGCCCTCGGAGGCCGGCGCCAGGAGACCGCCCCTGGCACCGTCATTGGACAATCCGACACCGCGTATCACGCCGTGGATGCGGTCGCCGTCACGGACCGCATCCGATAATCGTTTCAGCGCGACGATGCCGGCGCCCTCGGCGGGCAGAAGACCATCGGCATGGCGGCTGAAGGGGCGCTGACCCCGCGTCGGCTTAACGCGCTGATATCGGCGAAACCGAGATGGAGAAAGATATTCTCCGTCCCGCACACGGCGCCGGAAAGCGCCAGATCGACCGTACGATCGTGCAGATAGTCGCAGGCCAGTTTGAGGGCGTAGAGCGAGGAGGCACAGGCGGCGTCCAGACAGAAAGCCGGCCCCTCGGCACCAAGCGCCTCGGCGAGCAGATGCGCCGGCCGGCCGGATGAGAACCGGTTCGCCCAGCGCCACTTCTCTGTCGCGGTGGCGCTGCCCGGAAGCTGCGCCAGGCCCATCGGTGCCTCGACGAGACAGGTGTGCGCAAGATCCACCAGGCTCGACGTCGGATAAGAATGGTTGCCGATGACGATGGCGGTTGTCGAGGCCACCGGACCGTCGCAACCGGAATCCCGAAGCGCCTGACGCGCCGATTCGAACAGCCAGCGAACCGATCGATCGAGGCCCGCGACCCGTTCGACCGGCATGAGAAAACCATGCGGATCGAAATTGTCTTCGAAGTCCGTGACGAATCCGCCCCGGAATGGCTGCGGCTTTCCGCCGTCTCGAACGCTGCGACCGTAGGGACCGGTGATCTGGTCCGGTGCGACCGGCCAGGCGCCTTCCGGAACGGCCGTGGTCAGATCGCGGCCGTTTGAGACGGCGTCCCAGAAAAGCTGGGGGTTCGGTGCGCCGGGAAAGACGCATCCTTGTCCGACGATCGCGATGGGCTCGAACGGCATGACAACGGGTTCCGGGCTGACCAGGCTACTCTGCCGCCAGCGGTTCGCTCTGCTGGCGACCGGCAATCACGATCTCGGGGTGCTTGTCGGCCGCGTGAAGCAGTTCGTGGCGGAACGCAGCCACACCGGATTCCAGCGGGATGACCGGCACGCCACGCTCCTCGAACAAGGCGCGCATCTGATCGTCCACCATTCCGCCTTGCCAGGGTCCCCAGTTGATGGCGGCCACATGACAATCGGGGCGACGGTTTTTCAGCGCCCAGGCGGCCCGGTTAAGGGATTCATTTGCCATCGCGTAGTCTGCCTGGCCGGCATTGCCAAATCGACCGGCAACCGAGGAAAACAGGAAGATGAACTTCAAGGGATCGGCTTCGCACGCCGACATCAGAGCGAGCAGCCCGGCGATCTTTGTCTGGAACACCGACAGGAACTGGCCGTCGGTCTTGTGTTGGATCATCTTGTCGGCACGGACACCGGCGCCGTGCACGATCCCGCAGATCGGACCCCATTTGTGACGTACCGCGCTGATCCGGCTCATGACTTCCAAAAAGTCGGTCACGTCGGTGTCCCAATAGTCGGCCTCGGCACCCGCCGTACGGATCGTCTCCAGCGTGTCGCGGATCTCCTGCGACGCGAGGATGCGGCCGGCGGCTGCGGAAATCGCTTTTGGCGACGGAGTGTCGCCGCCCGAGAACGCTCTGCGCGCCAGGAACGTGCGTATCTCGGTCTCCGGTGCGGACCGAGCAAGCCCCTCCGGCCACTCAACCAATTTGGTTCTGCCGAAAATGGCGAAGCGGAACGGTCCCTGCGCAGCCAGGTCTGCGACGATCCGCGCGGTGATGCCGCGCCCCCCTCCCGTCACAACCACCACACCGCCGGCCGCGACTGCGTCCGTTGCCGCGGACGCGTCCGGCTCCGCCACGACGCAATAGGGGATGAGGCGCAGGCCGTCCGCGGTTAAACCGACTTCGATCTCGTCGCCGCCGTTCAGGATTTCATCGACAATACGGCCGGACACCGTGTCCACGTCGGCGCCGTCGCATTCGATGTCGATCGCCTTCGCCCGCGTCCGCGGCCATTCCTGGACGACCGTCTTTGCCAATCCGGTCAATCCGCCGGAACAGGCGCGGTGAACATCAGTCAACGACCGGCCGAACTGGCCCCCCGTATCCTGCAGGGTCACGAAGGCTCCGCCCTGTTCGGAAAAGCGGGCCGCAACCGAGCGGGCGACGCGCAGCGCCCTAAGATGTATCTCATGGCTGGCGAGCCTGTCCGACAGCCCGCTGGTCACCACAATCACCCCGATATCGGCCGGAACGTCTTCCCCGACAAGCCTGGCGCGGACCGATCGGCTTTCGAACGCAGTCACCAGTCTGTCCGCCAGTTCGGGCGCGCAGTCCGTAATGCCGACAGAGACAGAATTGTCGAGCCAATCCGGCGCAGCCCCGCCCTTTCGGGATTCCATCAGTTCCACACGCTGCCGCAAAAGCGCCTTCATGTCTCCGTGGGAAGGCAATGCGCTTCTCTCGGAGGGCAAAGTTGTCGACATCGCCAACACCGGCGACGTCTCGACTTGGTTTGACCAGGCGCCGAGCTCGGAAACGGCTTGGCGCGCGCCACCGATGGCGGCCACGATCTGGCCGATGCTGCGCAGTTCGGCAAGCTGTTCCGGCGCAATCTCGGGCATCGCCGGAAGGCGTTCGCGAAGCGCCGACAGGATTTCAACCTGCTTGATCGAATCGATGCCCAGTTCGCCCTCAAGATCCATATCCGGGCCCAGCATCTCAGGCGGATAGCCCGTCTTGTCGGCGATTACATCCCGCACGGCGACAATCGGATCGCTTTCCGCCGGCATCGGCGAGGCGATGGACGGAACCGCCGCTTCGGCGGCGTGCACCGGGGTTGCAACAGGTTGCGGCGCAGCGGCCGGCCGGGTACCGCCGATGGCGGCCACGATCTGACCGATGCTGCGCAGTTCGGCAAGTTGCTCCGGTGCGATCTCGGGCATCGCTGGAAGGCGTTCGCGAAGCGCCGAAAGAATTTCAACCTGCTTGATCGAATCGATGCCCAGTTCGCCCTCAAGGTCCATATCCGGACCCAGCATCGCCGGCGGGTAGCCCGTCTTGTCGGCGATTACATCCCGCACGGCGGCGGTCGGATCGCCTTCCGCCGGTGGCGGCGAGGCGATGGGTGGAACCGCCGCTTCGGCGGCTTGCGCCTGGGTTGCGACAGGTTGCGGCGCAGCGGCCGGCCGGGTACCGCCGATCGCGGCGACAATCTGGCCGATGCTGCGCAATTCAGCGAGCTGCTCCGGTGCGATCTCGGGCATCGCTGGAAGGCGTTCGCGAAGCGCCGAAAGAATTTCAACCTGCTTGATCGAATCGATGCCCAGTTCGCCCTCAAGATCCATATCCGGACCCAGCATCTCTGGCGGGTAGCCCGTCTTGTCGGCGATCACGTCCCGCACCGCGACTGCCGGATCGCCCTCCGCCGGCGGCGAGGTGACCGATTGCACCGCCGGGCCGGACTCCGGCGAAGATACCGTTGTGGCTGCGACAGATGCCTGACCCGTGCGGTCGGATGTCGACCACGCATCGGATGCGGCAGCACCGGCTGCCGGCGAACCCGAATGAGCGCCCAAAGCGCGCACCACTGGCTGCGATTGCTTGACCGACGCCGCCGTCCGCTCGTCCCGATCGCAAGCTTTGCGGATGTCGCCCTTGACCGGTTCGGTCGGCGGATATGGTTTTTTGTAGTTTGCGCCATTGAGCCAAAGGGCGTGTTTCGCCGGGGCCGGCTTGGGCGCCTCCGGCTGCGCCTCGTGCCACAGCCACGTCGTGTCGATCGAATGTCCGTGGGCCAGCAGACAACCAACTGCCCTGAGAAGGGACCTCAGCCCGTTTTCGCGGGCGTCGTCGAGCGAGACGGCAATATGGGGTTTGTCGCGCAGGTTCTTGTGGACGAGTTTGGTGACAACCGAGCCAGGGCCTATTTCGACAAATGTGCGCACGCCATCGGCATAGAGATTGTCGATCAGTTCGCGAAAACGGACCGGTTGCGACAATTGCTGCGAGACGATCTGCCTGATGTCTTCCGGACCCGACGGGTAAGGCCGGGCGGTCGAATTGGCATAGACCGGAAGCCGAGGCGCATGAAATGCCGTGTCAGACAGCGCCTCCGACAGCGATCTCGAGGCCTCCGCAACGATGGGCGAGTGGAAAGCGGTCGACACCGACAAACGAACCGCGTGCAGGCCGTTTGCTTTCAGCGCCTCCGCCGCGGCGGCGAGCGCCTTGTCCGTGCCCGACAGGATGACCTGATCCGCGGCATTGTCATTGGCAATCGATATCTCGGCATCCAAGGCGCTCAGAATGGTGTCGACGGCATCCTTTCCCGCCGCCACCGCAAGCATGCCGGCATTGGTGTTTCCGGCGGCTTTCGCCATTGCCACGCCGCGGGCATCGGCAATCTGCATGGCCGACTGCGCGTCAAAGACGCCGGCCGCATGGAGCGACATGATCTCACCGAAGCTGTGGCCGGCGACGCAATCCGGTACCAGCCCAAGCTTCTCCAGCAGCGCCAGATGAGACAGGCTGACGGCGGCGATTGCCGGTTGCGCATTTTCGGTCGCGGTCAGCTTTTGTGACTGGGCGGTCACCGCGTCGGAGTCAAAGGCCGGGTGCGGGAAGACGATCCCGGAAAGCGGTTCAAGCGACGGATCACGCAACCCGTCGACATACTCCCACACCGCCCGCGCGCAATCGAAATGCAGGGCGAGATCGGCCCCCATGCCGACATACTGGCTGCCCTGGCCCGCGAAAAGAAAGGCCACCTGACCGGTCGCCTGTTCTCCGGTCCGCAAAACAGCATCCAATGTGGAGGCGTTGCCGTTTTGATCCATCTCAGCAAAGCTCTGCTCGATGCGATCGTTGAGTTCCTGGACAGACCCCGCGACAATCGCCAGTCGGCATCCATCCGCCGAACGGAAGGCGTCGGCCGCCTGCATGGCGTAATGCGCGAGATCATCGTCGCCGGCAATTGACCTACAGAGATCGTCGGCCTTCTCTTGAAGCGCCTGCAAGGTCGGCGCAGACAACAAGAACAGTTCGGCCGGTGCCGCACGCAGTTTGTGCGGTCTTTTTCCATCGCCGAGATATTCCTCCAGCGTGACGTGAAAATTCGAACCGCCGAAGCCAAACGAGCTGACCGACGCACGGCGCGGCGTGTCGCCGCTCCTGAACCACGGCCGCGTCTGCGTGTTGAGATAGAATGGCGAATCGGTCAGATCCAACCGCTCATTGGGCCGGGAAACATTGATGGTCGGCGGCAGCACCTTGTGATGCAGCGCGAACAACGCTTTGATCATTCCGGCGGCCCCGGCGGCCGACTTTGTGTGTCCGATCTGAGACTTGACCGAACCAAGTGCGCACCAGCGTTCCGCGCCGCCGGCTTCAGCGCCAAACACCGCGTTCAGGCCCGCAAACTCAGCGGCATCACCTGCACGTGTCCCGGTGCCATGGGCCTCAACGAGCCCGACCGTTCGCGGCGAATAGCCGGCCATGCGGTAGGCCCGCTCCAGCGCCAGGGATTGTCCACCGGGGCGCGGTGCATACACACTCGTGCCACTGCCGTCCGAAGACGATCCGATGCCGCGGATTACACCGTAGATCGTGTTGCCGTCGCGCTCGGCATCCGACAGGCGCCGAAGCGCGAGAATGCCGCAGCCCTCACCCATGAGGGTTCCGTCGGCATCACTGGAAAACGGGCGACAGACACCGCTGGCGGACATGGCAGGAGTCTTGGAAAAACACATATACATGAAGATGTTGTTGAGCGCGTCGGCGCCGCCGCTCAACACCAGATCGGAGTCGCCGAGCCACAATTCCTGCATCGCGTATTTCAACGCCGCAAGCGAGCTGGCGCAGGCGGCGTCGGCGGTGAAATTGGTGCCGTTCAGGTTGAGGCGGTTGGCGATGCGGCCGGCAACGACATTGCCCAGCAGCCCTGGAAACGTGCTTTCGCGCCATTCGGTGAAATGACCGCCCATGCGGTCTGCGATCAGACCGGCCTCTTCCACCGGAATCCCGGATTCGGTCATGGCCTTGATCCAGATCGGCCGATTGAGGCGGCCGGCCATGTCGCCGATCAATTCGGTTCCCGCGGCAACGCCGAGCACGACGCTCGCGCGCGCTGTCGATTTCGCTGAACTGGGTTCCGGTCACCTCCGCCAGGACCTGCTTGGCAACGACAAGTGCCATCAATTGCACGGTATCCGTCGTCTCCACGACATTGGGCGGCGTTCCGAATGCCACGGGATCGAAGGCGAAATGCGGAATGAACGCACCGCGTCGCGAGTAGGTCATATCGGGTTTGGCCGGATCCGGGTCGTAATAGTCCGAAACGCGCCAGTGCGATGACGGAACCTCTCCAGTCAGATCGCGAGCGTCGACCAGATCACGCCAATAGCCCGTGGTCGTCCCCCGGCCAGGAAACATGGCGCCGATGCCGACGACGGCGATCGGTTCTTTGGCAGCATCGACTCTAGACATGAGTACAACCCTTTACTGACCCGCTTGCAGAAGCCGCGGGGTGAAATGGAACAGCCCCTCCGGGATATCGACACCGAGCGCGCGCAGATGCTGGGCCCTCCCGGCAACGCAGGCGCCCTCCATCAGATTCGCGGCAATCTGCCCGACCGTGCGATTTTCCAATGGTTCCAGATAGGATCCACGCACCCAGTCGTTGAAGGCGCCCATCGCCGGCCCGCACCAGATCTGATGGTGGAAACGGCGGCACTGTCAGCATTTCGGTGCAGAAAACCGCGATATCGACTGCCGGTGCTTTTTCCAATGGAATCATTGCATCGAGCATCGGCGGCGGTGGCGGCATGGCCCTCAGTTCCACGGGCCTGGAAGTCGTCGGCGGACAGGGCGGCGACGGCGGCTCCGGTGCCATCAGCAGCCTGACCGTCGGCGACGGAGGCCTGTCGATCACCACAACCGAAACCGATTCGGACGGCATTCTCATGCAGTCCATCGGCGGCGGTGGGGGCAAAGGCGCGGCGTCCTATTCCATCGACGGCCCGGCATCGACCCGTGTTGGCGGCTATGGCGGCAATGGCGGCGCCGGCTCGTCCGTCGTTTTCAGCGGGCAGGCCGGGATCGAAATTGCCACCTCGGGGGATCGTTCGCGCGGTTTTGTGGCCCAGAGTATCGGCGGCGGCGGCGGACAGGGCGGAAGCGATGTTTCCATAACGCTGGGAGAGGTGTTTGCGACCAATGTCGGCGGAACGGGCGGCGACGGCGGCAATGGGGGCAATGCGGGACAGCTCGATGTCGGCATGAATGCCACGATCAGCACCCAAGGGGCGGCGGCCACCGCGGTTGCGGTTCAAAGTATCGGCGGCGGCGGCGGGACCGCCGGTTCGAGCGTTTCCATCGAAGCGGCGTCCCTCAGCTTCTCGGATGGAATGTCCAGCCAGACCGGCGGCGACGGAGGCAATGGCGGATTCGGCCAGGCGGTAACCGTCGTCGCAGGCGGACAGATTGCCACCAAGGGCGATGAATCCGATGGTCTGCTTGTTCAGAGCATCGGCGGCGGCGGCGGTGCCACCGGAACGACGATCGATGTCACAACCGAGAGCGCCGACATTATGTTTGGCGGCACCAGCCTGACCGGGGTGGGCGGTACCGGCGGTACCGGCGGAAGCGGCGGCATCGTCGATGCTGTCATATCGGCGAATATCTCGACATCCGGCGGCAACGCAATCGGTGTTCTGGCGCAAAGCATCGGCGGCGGCGGCGGAAAGGCGGGGACGACGATTTCCGGAGAAACGCTGAGCTTCAGCGACCTGAATGTCGCGGCCGGCCAGTCCGGCGGCGGCGGCGGTCCGGCCAATACGGTCACGATCGACCTGACCGGCGATGTCGCGACACAGGGCGAGAACGCGATTGCGGTTCTGGCGCAGAGCATCGGCGGTTCGGGCGGTTCGGGCGGCAATGTGGTGTCGGCGAACGGCTTGAGTCTGTCGCCCAACCTGACACTCGGCGGCGACGGCGGCAGCGGCGCCAACGCCAACGACGTCAAGCTCAACAGCACCGGAAGCGTTTCGACAGCAGGATCGAACGCGGCCGGACTTTTGGCGCAGAGTATCGGCGGCGGCGGCGGCAATGGCGGCTCAAGTCTGACCGCGACCATGACGATGTTCGACGTCGGCGTCAGCCTCGGCTCGAGTGGCGGCACCGGCAGCACCGCCGGAAATGTCGAGGTCGGCAATTTGGGCGGCGTTTCGACATCGGGCACCTATGGCTACGGAGTATCCGCGCAGAGCATCGGCGGCCAGGGCGGCAATGCGGGCCTCGTTGCCAATGTGTCCGTTGACGCCGGCGTGATTTCAGGCGCGGTGGATGTGTCGATCGGCGGCGGCGGCGGCGATGGCGGCCGGGCGAAGAACGCGTCCGTCATCAATTCCGGTTCGATTGACACCACCGGATACGGAGCCATCGGCATCGTCTCGCAAAGTCTCGGCGGTCAGGGCGGGACCGGCGGCGCCGTCGTTGCGGGTCAGGTCGACGCCTCGACGGACGGGTCGGTCGGCGTCACTATCGGCGTGGGTGGCGATGGCGGCACGGGCGGCAGGAGCGGTAAGGTTCTGGTCGTCAACGGCGGCGCCGTTTCGACAGGCGGGCATTTTTCCGACGGTGTATTGGCGCAAAGCATATCGGGCAATGGCGGCGCTGGCGGAAGCAGCATCGCCGGCTCCGTGACGGTCGATGCCGGCAGCAAGTTCAACGCAAACATAACGGTCGGAGGCAATGGCGGCGACGGCGGCCTTGCCGGCGACGTCTCCGTCATCAACAACGGCTCGATCACGACCGCGGGCGGCAACGCCAACGGCATTTACAATGGGCATTCCCCATTTGACTTGCCTCCCGTGATCATACGGCGACGAAAGGCGACTTTCCAAGAAATTTCTGCCTCCGGTCCTCGTGCGATGCTGCGTGCCAGCCGCGAAGAGCGGCCAAGCAG
>Ga0209785_1000295_pt1 | contig 16687 bp, 18 predicted proteins | sample WorMetG1BERMUDA2_FD_187403 | JGI IMG/M metagenome (GOLD analysis project Ga0209785, IMG submission 187403) | Marine gutless worms symbiont microbial communities from Max Planck institute for Marine Microbiology, Germany - Inanidrilus... ...
CGGCCGTCGATACCGCAACGCTGAACCGCTCCGCCGCATCGCGATGGCTCAAGCCACCCTCAATCGCATCCACCACACGCTGCCGAAGATCAATCCCATACGCCCAGCCCATGAAAACCTCCCTGGCGAAAAACACCAGGGCAGGGAATCAGACATCGGTTAAAAACGATTCTACGTTCGTCAAATGTGCTCTAGACGCCCAGGTATTTGACGTGGATGTCCGGATTGGCCTCGAGCTCGGCGGCGGTGCCCTCGTAGACGACGCGGCCTTTCTCGAGGATGATGCAGCGGTCGCAGACCTTGAGCAGACGGTTGACGTCCTTGTCGACGATCAGCGTGGCGATGCCGGTCTTGCGGATCTCATTGACCACCGACCAGATCTCGGCCCGAATCAGCGGCGCCAGGCCCTCGGTCGCCTCGTCGAGGATCAACAGGTCCGGGTTGGTCATCAGCGCCCGGCCGATCGACAGCATCTGCTGCTCGCCGCCCGAAAGATGGTTGCCCATGTTGCCGAGCCGCTCGCCGATGCGCGGGAAGGTGTCGAGCACGCGCTCGAGTGTCCAGTCGACCCGGCCATCCTTGCTGGGGCCTTCGGCCATGATCAGGTTTTCGCGCACCGACAGATTGGGAAAAACGCCGCGTCCCTCGGGGACCAGCGCCAGGCCTTCCTTGGCGACGTAATTGGCCGGCACGCCGGTCATGATCCGGCCCTGGATGGTGACGGTGCCGCGGCGCGGCGGGGTGAGGCCGAAGATCGAGCGGATCGTGGTCGTTTTGCCCATGCCGTTGCGGCCCATCAGGGCGACCGATTCACCCTTGTGGATGGTCAGCGACACGCCGTGCAGGATGTAGCTGGCGCCGTAGTAGGTGTGCAGGTCCTCGGCGGCGACGATGGCGGTGCCGTTGGCGGTTTGCTCGCTCATCAGTGCGCCTCCTCGTCGGTGCCCAGGTAGGCTTCCTGCACCTCGGCACTGGCGCGGATCTGCTCGGGCGTGCCGGTTTCCAGCACCCGGCCGTTGACCATCACGGTCAGCACCTCGGCGACCGCGAACACGGCGTCCATATCGTGCTCGATCAGGATCAGGGTGTGATCCTGAGCCAGCCGCTTCAGCAGTTCGATGACCTGCGCGGATTCATCGGGACCCATGCCGGCCAGCGGTTCGTCGAGCAACAGCAGGTCCGGCTCGGTCGCCAGCATCATGCCGATCTCCAGCTGCCGCTGCTCGCCGTAGCTCATGGCGCTGGCGACGGTGTCGGCGCGGTGGCTCAGGCCGCTCAACTCGAGGGCGAGGTCGGTGCGCTCGCTGACCTCCTTGTAGCCGCGCGCCGGGCGCAGGAACTTCATCGAGGTCTTCAGCCGCGACTGGGCGCCGAGCCAGCAGTTCTGCCGACAGGTGAAGGTGGGGAAGATGTTGGTCTTCTGGTAGCTGCGGCCGATGCCCAGTTGCGACACCGCGTTGGCCGGCAGCTTGGTGATGTCCTGCTCCTTGTAGGCGATCGAGCCGTCGCTGGCCTCAAGGTCGCCGGACAGCAGGTTTATCAGGGTCGTCTTGCCGGCGCCGTTCGGCCCAATGATCGCGTGCACGCGGCCGGGCGTGAAGTCGAGGCTGACCTCGTCGACCGCCATCAGGGCGCCGAAGTGCTTGGAGAGTCCCTTGGTGCGCAGGATCGGCTGGCTCATGACGCCTCCGCCGCGGCTTGTTCGCCGTTCTGTTCATCTCCGGGTTTCTTCTTTGCCGGCCGGTTGAAGAGGCCGGCGATGCCGTTGGGCAGGAACAGCACGACCAGGATCACAAAGGTGCCCATGTACAGGTTGACGTGCTCGACATAGTCCTGCATCTCGCTCTTCAGCAGGCCGAGCACGATGGCGCCGAGCACCGGGCCGTACAGCGTGCCGATGCCGCCCAGGATCACGAACATGATGACTAGGCCGGATTCGTGCCAGCCCAGGTAGGCGGGGTTGGCGAAGTCGGTGCGCACGGCCTCGAGGAAGCCGGCGTAACCGGCCAGCGTGCCGGCGATGACGAAGCTGACCAGCTTGTAGCGGAAGGCGGCGAAGCCCAGTGCCTTGGTCCGCGCCTCGTTGGCCCGCACGCCCTTGACCACCTGGCCGAACGGCGCGCGCAGCACCATGGTCAGGATCACGTAGGCGGCGATCAGGCTGACGAAACAGAAGTAGTAGAGATGGTTCAGGTCGGCCAGGTCGACCAGGTTGAACGAGCCGATGGCGACGCTGGGATCCCAGTCGATGAACTTGCCGTCCGATCCGCCAAGGTCGGTGTTCTCGTTGAAAAAATAGAACAGCATCTGGGCGAAGGCGAGCGTGATCATGATGAAGTAGATGCCCGACGTGCGGACCGAGAACCAGCCGATCACCAGCGCCGCGAAGGCGCAGCCGGCCAGCACCACGGGCAGCGCCCACCAGATCGCGATGGCCTCGGACTCCGGTGTGATGATGGCCAGCAGGTAGCCGGCCAGGCCGAAAAAAGCGGCGTGACCGAAACTGACCAGACCCGTATAGCCGATCAGCAGGTCGAGGCTCATGGCGAAGATGCCGAGGATCATGAACTCGGCGAACAGCTCGATGTAGAACTCGGTGCCCCAGAACGGCAGCACGGCGAGGAAGGCGAGCATCGCCGTCAGCAGGATCAGCAGCGGGCGGGGTAGCGAACTCATGAGCTTTCTCCCCGCCTCAGGCCGGCTTACCGAAAAGGCCCTGCGGCCGCCACAGCAGCACCAGGGCCATCACCGCGTAGACCACCATGCTGGCCAGTTCCGGCAGCAGCACCTTGCCGAAGGTGTCGGCGAGGCCGATGATCATGGCGCCGACGAAGGCGCCCTTGACCGAGCCGATGCCGCCGATCACGACGACCACGAACGAGATGATCAGGATCTGATCGCCCATGCCCGGAAAGACCGAACTGACCGGCGCGCCAACCATGCCCGAGAAGGCGGCCAGGCCGGTGCCCATGGCGAACACGATCGAGAAGATCTTGGTGATGTTCACACCCAGGGCCTGTGTCATCTCGCGGTTCGAGGCGCCGGCGCGGATCATCATGCCCAGTTTGGTGCGGCCGATGACCAGGTACAGCACTGCCGCCACTGCCAGGCAGACGAACGAGATGAACAAGCGGTATACTGGATAGACCTGGTTGTCGGTCAGCGGGATCGAGCCGGACAACGCCTCGGGCACCGGCACGCTGTAGAAGTCCGTTCCCCACAGGATCAACTGCAACTCGTTGAGGATCAGGATCAGGCCGTAGGTCAGCAGCACCTGGTACAGGTGGTCGCGGTCGTACAGGAAGGCGATGGCATAGCGCTCGATGACGAACCCCAGCGCCAGCACGATCGGCAGCCCGAGCAGGGTTCCCAGAGTCAGGCTGTTGGTCTCGGTCGCCAGCCAATAGGCGACATAGGCGCCGAACATGTAGAACGCGCCGTGCGCCAGGTTGATGATTCCCATGATGCCGAACACCAGGGTCAGACCACTGGCGACCAGGAACAGCATGAATCCATACTGCACGCCGTTCAGCACTTGGATGAAAAAGGTCGCGTTGTCCATGGCACCGTGGGTCGAATCTCGTTGCGAAAAGGATCTAAGTCGATGAGTGACGGGCCCCCGGCGGCGTCTCCGTCGCCGGGGGCCAAGTCTTGGCGATCAGGTCAGCTGATCGAGCATCCGGTGCCCGGATCTTCCAGCGCCGGCGCGGCGACGCCGAGAAGGATGTTCACGCCGTTCTTCACCTGACGCAGGTAGATGTCCTGAACCGGGTTGTGGTTCTTCGACATCGTCCACTTGCCACGCGGGCTGTCGGCCACCGTCGCGCCTTCGAGGGTCGCGATGATGTCGTCGGTCGCGCCGGTGTCGCCACCGACCGCGGCCATCGCCTGCAGCAGCAGGCTGCCGGTGTCATAACCCTGCACGCCGAACACGTTCGGGCCCGGCTTGGCGCCGAAGGCCTTGATATAGTCCTCGCGGAACTTCTTGTTGGCGGCGTTGTCCAGGTTGGCGGCGTAGTGCAGCGTGGTCTTGATGCCTTCCGCCGCGGCGCCCTGCGCCTTCGACACGCCCTCGGTCAGGAAGCCCGGACCGTACAGCGGGATGCTGTCCTTCAGGCCCGCGGCGGCGTAGTCCTTGACGAACTTGACGGCGCCGCCGCCGGAGAAGAACGAGAACACCGCGTCCGGTTTCAGGGCCGCGATCTCGGACAGGTGGGCCTGGAACTCGACGTCCGGGAAGGGCAGCAGGATTTCCTTGACGACCTTGCCGCCGGCCTTCTCGAAGCTTTCCTTGCCCGCAGCCATCATCTGGATGCCGGCGCCGTACTTCCAGGAAATGGTCACGGCGGTCTTGTGGCCGTCGTCCGCCATTACCTTGCCACCGGGATAGGCCGGCTGCCAGTTGCTGAAGCTGGTGCGGAAGATGTTCTTGGCGCAGAGGTTGCGGGTGATGCCGTTATGCCCGGCGTTGGGCACGATCATGATCGGCGCCTTGCGCTTGCCGACGATCTTCGACATCGCCGCGGCGATGCCCGAGTGCACCGGACCGACGATGAAGTCGACGCGTTCCTTGCTCATCAGCTTCTTGGTGTTCTGCGGCGCCTTCGGAACCGACATCTCGCTGTCGATGCCGACGTATTCGACCGGGCGTCCGCCCATCATGCCGCCGGCCTGCTCGATGCGCATCTTCATCGCGTTGGTGATCGAGTTGCCGAGCATCGCATAGGTGCCGGAGTAGGGCAGCAGGATGCCGACCTTGACCGGTGCCTTGGCGCCGATCGCGAAGCGCGTCGGCACGAAGCTGGACGCGGCGACTAGGCCGGTGGTCGCGGCGGCGCCGGCCAGGAAACCGCGGCGCGACGAGATGATGCTTGTTTTCTTGGACATGGATTAATTCCCTCCCAAACGTGGACGAATTGTTCCCCTGGATCGTTTACGGTCCGCCGCGGGGTCCTTGGCGGACCGAGGGTTGCCCAGGGCCGTCTTCCCTTGGGCACAAATCCTAAGCTCTGGGGACCGATGTGTCATTCATAATCCCCTGTTTTCATTTGCTTCCCGAGTTCGCGAGAACATCATCTCCAGTGCCCCTCGCTGTCGACCTTGCGCAATGCCGAGAGCTCCTCCGCCGTCGGTGGCGGGGTTTCCGCGCAGTCTTGCGCGATCTGCAGATCCCAGCCGGTGTGCCGGCGAACCTCGTCGAGGGAATGCCCCGGGTGCACTGAGCACAGATGCAATTCGCCGTCATCGCCGCGCGGGCGTAGGATCGCGCGGTCGGTGATCACCGCGGCCGGTCCGCCCGGCAAGCCCAGCTTGGCGCGGGCATCGCCGCCGCCGAGGAAACCCGGCGAGGTGACGTAGTCGACCCGTTCGACCAGGCGATGACGTTCATGGCTCATGATCGCCAGCAGGCGCTTCGACATTGCCGCGATGTCGGCGGCCGGCATCTCGCGCGCCAGGCCGACTTCGAACAGCCCGACCGCGTTCGGCGCGTAGGTCAGGCGGGCGACCCCGAAGGCGGCGATCGGCAGGCGCATGCCGACGAATACCGCCTCGCCGTCGCGAATCTCGCGCGCCGAGGCGATGATCATCAGCTCGCGGGTCGAATAAGCCATGGCGGAATTCGGGGTCATGACTTGCGCTTCCATGCCCATGTCATGCCGCCGCCCAGTTTGCCGGCGCACTCAGGGCCTCGCCGCGGATCCGCAGATCTTTCAGCCGCTGACCCAGCTTGGCCCTGTAGGCTTCGTGGTCGGGTAGATCGTGGATCCACTCCTTGGCCCAGGCGTCGAAGCCGTCGGCGGCGCGCGAGCGCTGGTGGTATTCGTCGAAGAAGGCGTGGTCGCGCTGCCAGCGGCCGGTCATCGGTGCCGGATGGCAGCCGGCCTCGACGTGACACACGGCGCTGACGTGCAGTCCGGGAAACAGCACCCGGCCGGGATCGGACGTGATGACCTCGGTCGGCACGATCTCGTCGGCCAGCAGGATCACCCGCTCGGCCGCGATCGCCGCCTCCTTGGCGACGCCGGCGTTGCCCCAGTGATACGCGTTGCCGGCGATGTCCGATCGCTGCACGCATAGGATGGCGACGTCGGGTTTCAGCGGCGGCACCAGGACCACCGCCTCGCCGTCCTCGCCGAGCGGGTTTTCGGCCAGGTGCAGCTTCGGGTTGGACTTGACGATGTCGGAGCCGAGGATGCTGCGCGTCGGCGCATACGGCATGCCGTAGGCACCGGCCAGCAGCGCCATGCCGAGGGTGAAGTTGCTGTGGTCCTCGATCTCGAGTTTGTTCGGCACGCCGTGTTCGGCGGCGCGGCGGTAGTTGTGTCCCAGCCCGGCCGAGACGCTGCCGACCCAGGCGCCGATGATGCCGCCGACGCAGCCGGCGCCGATCAGCATGTCGGTCGAGCCGTCCGAGATCGGCGCGATCATGCGCAGTCCGGTTTTGCCCTGGCGGATGATCTCGAAGGTCGCGGCGAACGGGATGTTCGGCTCCAGGCAGGCGCCCAGCACCACGGAATCGCCGTCACGGACGAGAGCGCCGATGGCCTCGGGCAAAGATGTCTGCTTGTCGCGCATGCGCGGGATCACGACCGCAGCTTGAACCGTTGGATCTTGCCGGTCGCGGTTTTTGGCAGTTCCTCGACGAAATTGAACCAGCGCGGATATTTGTACTTGGCCAGGCCCTGCTTGCAGTGCTGCAGCAGGTCCTCGGCGGTACCGTCGCCAGCGTCGGCGGCGTCGTTCAGCACCACGTAGGCCTCGGGCTTGATCAGGGTGTCGGCGTCGGCGCGGCCGACGATGGCGGCCTCAAGCACCTTCGGATGCTCGACCAGCTTGGCCTCGATCTCGAAAGGCGAGCACCAGATGCCGCCGACCTTCAGCATGTCGTCGTTGCGGCCGCAGTAGTGGAAGTAGCCGTTCTCGTCCTCGATGCGGGCGTCGTAGCCGGGCACGATCTTGCCGGTCGAGCCGGGCTTGTAGTCCTCCAGCGTGTTGGAGATGAAGATGTGCAGCGCCTCGGTCGAGCCGATGCCGTCCAGGATCGTCACCCCGGTCTGTTCCTTCCAGCGGCGGAAGATGTCCGACGGCAGCGCCTCGCCGGCGGAGACGCAGGCGCGCAGGCTGGAGAGATCGCGGTTGTCGTCCTCCAGCGCCTTCAGCTGTGCCGCGTAGAGCGTCGGCACGCCGAAGAAAATGCTCGGCTTGAACTGCTCGATGGTGTCGAAGGTGCTCTGCGGCGTCGGCGGACCGACGTACAGCACGGCAGTGGCGCCGGACCATAGCGGGAAGGTCATGCCGTTGCCCATGCCATAGGCGAAGAACAGCTTGGCGGCCGAGAAGCAGACGTCATCCTCGCGTACGCCCAGCACGTCGACGCCGTAATGCTGGCTGGTCACGACCATGTCGCGGTGACAGTGCACGGCGCCCTTCGGCGTGCCGGTGGTGCCGGACGAATAGAGCCAGAAGCAGTCGTCGGTCGGCGTGGCGTCGGCGACGGCCAGCTCGGCGGAAGCGCCGTCGATCAGCGCGGCCAGGGTCGGGCCGTCACCCTCGGTGCGGAAGGCATGATCCGGCTTGCGCTCGGCGGCCTCAAGCGCCGGTTCGACCTCGGCGGCGAACTCGGGCGAATACACCACGGCGGCGCAGCCCGAGTCCTCGATCATGAACGTGTAGTCCTTGGCCCGCAGCAGGGTGTTCAACGGCACCGGCACGATGCCGGCCTTGATCGCGCCCCAGAACAGGTAATAGAAGGCGGCGCAGTCCTTGACCATCATCAGCACACGCTCGCCGCGGCCGATACCCAGGCCCAAGAGCGCGTTGCCGGCCCGGTTGGCGTTCTCGGCCAGCTGCGCGTAGGTGGTGTCGCCGGATGCGTCGCGGATGGCGACCTTGTCGCCGCGGCCTTCCTCCAGATGCCGGTCGACGAAAGAGACCGCGACATTGAAGTTGTCGGCATAGGCGATCGTCGACGGGGTCGTCGAGGTGTCTACCGAAACCGTGTGCTCACGCATCTTGCGTACTCCCCCCAGAGTATGTCCCGGGAGCGGGCCGCATGTTTCTTGGTCTTGTTGTCGCAGCCCGCCACCGCGGACGAATGGTCTTCCTCAGTTGCCTCAGTTGAAGCGAACGTACTCGAACTCCACCGGCTGGTTGTTGATGCCACGCTTGGGCGGCGCGATCCAGTTGGCGAACTTGCCCGGCTCGGTGACCGGCTGCATCAGCGACATGACGTACTCGTAGTCCTCGGCACTGGGCACCCAGCCGGCCCGCTGGTGCATCCAGTCGGCCTCGGTCAGCAGCTTGCCGTCGGGTGAAAAGTGGAACTCCTGGAACGTGCCGATGCCGCGGTTGAAACCGCGGTGCGGCAGTTTCAGCTCGAAGTCGATGCCGGCGTCGCGGATAACCTTGTTCCAGCGGTCGAGTCCGCGCTGGCTGTCGACGATGTATTCGTCGCGCAGCGCCTCGTTGATCGCGTTCAGCGCCGGCGCGTCGACCATCTTCATCTCGTCGCCGACCACTTCCGGCACCTTGTAACTGGCGTCGGTCAGCACGTGGTCGTCGTCGATGCGGCCTTCCAGATACCGGCCCTTCAGGCCCATGGTGTAGTAGTTGGCGGCGTTGGTGCTGAGCTCGGAGCCGAACAGGTCGAGGCAGATCGAGAAGTGGAAGTTGATGTACTTCTGGATCAGCTCCAGGTCGATGCCGCCGACCGAACGCACGTCGTCGGTCTTGTGCTCGTTCATCAGCTCGCAGGTGCGCTGGATCACCCGCGACACCCCGGTCTCGCCGACGAACAGGTGGTGCGCTTCCTCGGTCAGCATGAACTTGCACGACCGCGACAGCGGATCGAAGGCCGACTCGGCCAGGGCGGCGAGCTGGTACTTGCCATCGCGGTCCTGGAAGTAGGTGAACATGAAGAACGACAGCCAGTCGTTGGTCTTCTCGTTGAAGGCTGCCAGGATGCGCGGCTTGTCCGGATCGCCGGCGTGGCGCTCGAGCATGGCTTCCGCTTCCTCGCGGCCGTCGCGGCCGAAGTAGGCGTGCAGCAGGTAGACCATGGCCCACAGGTGGCGGCCTTCCTCGACGTTGACCTGGAACAGGTTGCGCAGGTCATAGAGCGACGGCGCGGTGCGGCCGAGCTGACGCTGCTGCTCGACCGAGGCTGGCTCGGTGTCGCCCTGGGTGACGATCAGGCGGCGCAGCTCGGCGCGGTATTCGCCCGGCACTTCCTGCCAGGCGGCCTCGCCCTTGTGCTGGCCGAAGTGGATCTTGCGCTCCGGATCGCCGGGCGCGAGGAAGATGCCCCAGCGGTATTCCGGCATCTTGACGTGGTCGAAGTGGGCCCAGCCCTTGGAATCGACGCTGATCGCGGTGCGCAGGTAGACGTCGTAGTTGGTCGTGCCCGCCGGCCCCATCTCGTTCCACCAGTCCAGGTAGCCCGGCTGCCACTTCTCGAGCGCCCGCTGCAGCCGGCGGTCTTCGGCGAGGTTGACGTTGTTGGGGATCTTCTCCGAATAGTCGATGCTCATTGTTACACTCGCTTCCGATCGTAATCTGCCTGTTTACCCGTACCGAACTTGCTCAACGCGCCGTCTTCGCCAACGGCATTCGGGCGCTGGAAGATCCAGTTCTGCCAGGCGCTGAGTCGTCCGAAGATTTTCGTCTCCAAGGTTTCCGGACCGGCGAACCGCAGGTTCGCCTCCATGCCGGTCATGGCGTCCGGGGAGAAGCTGGAGCGCTCCTCGATGGCGATGCGGACCTCGTCCTCCCAGTCGATGTCGTCGGGAATGAAGGTCACCAGTCCAAGGTCGTCTGCGGCCTCGGCGTCGAGATCATTGCCGATCTCGCCGCGCACGCCCTCGACCCGGCCCTCGTCGTCGAGGAAGCGGGTCTGCAGCCGCGTCAGGTCGTTGCACATGGGGAAGGGGCCGAAATTCATCGCCGTCGGGCGGATCGTCGCCGCGGCTTCGTTCGAGCCCTCGAAGGTGCCGTCCAGCATGTAGCTGCGGTCGGCGGCCAGGGCCAGTTCCAGCAGCGTGCCGGTGAAGCAGCTGCCCGGCTCGATCAACGCGACCAGGCTGCGCGAGGTCACGTCGATGCGCTTCAGGGTGCGTTTCAGATAGAGGGTCACCTCGCGCACGAACCAATCCTCGGCGTTGTCGGCCAGGGACTGGTCGTAGGCGGCGACCATGTCGGCGTCGCCGGTGGTCTTGAAAACCCAGGTGCCGACCTCGAGCTCGTTGGCGCGCAGGTGCAGGATGGCGTCATCCAGTTCGCGGGCCAAAGCCATCGGCCAATAGTCGACGCCCTGCGCCAGGATGGCGGCGGCATCCGTCGGCGGTGCCACGGTCGGCGCCTTGACGGTGATCTCGGCGAGGGCGTTGTCGCGGTCGATCTGAACGGTCACGTGGTCGTAGGCCACGCTGTCGTCGGTGATCGAGCGGTTGAGCGGCGTCAGCGCGACGCCCGTCGCGTCCTTCGGCCGGTCGCTGGCGGCGGCGATCTCCTCGGCCCGCGCCTGCGCGATGTCGCCCAGCTTCGAGCGCGGCGCCAGTTCGTCGACCAGCTTCCAGTCGACCGCGCGCTTGCTCTTGATGCCTTCGTTGATGGTGCAGAAGAAGTCGGCGTGGTCGCGGCGCACCTTGCGCTTGTCGACCACACGCGTCAGCCCGCCGGTGCCCGGCAGCACCGCCAGCAGCGGCACCTCGGGCAGCGACACGGTCGAGGACCCGTCGTCGACCAGGATGATGTGATCGGTGGCCAGGGCCAGCTCATAGCCGCCGCCGGCAGCGGTACCGTTGACGACGCAGATGTACTTCTGACCGGAGTTGTCCGATGCGTCCTCGATCGAGTTGCGGGTCTCGTTGGTGAACTTGCAGAAGTTGACCTTCCAGGAGTGCGCCGAGCCCGCCAGCATGCGGATGTTGGCGCCGGAGCAGAACACCCGGTCCAGGCCCGAGGTGATCTTCACCGCGCCGACCTCGGGATGCTCGAAACGCAGCCGCTGCACGGCGTCGTACAGCTCGATGTCCACGCCCAGGTCGTATGAATTCAGTTTCAGTTCATAACCCGGAACCAGGCCGCCGTCCTCGGCCACCTGCATCGTCAGCGTGGCAACCGGACCGTCCACGTCCAGCTTCCAGTGACGGTATTGTTCAGGATGAGTTGCAAAATCAATCATCGCCTGCCGCCAGTCCCTTCCAGTTCGCCATTGCTCGGCACTAAAGTCCTAACCAATTGAATTTTTGATTTGTTGCCAGCCAGCCGGAGTCGCACAGACCAAACGCCGGAGCCCGTTTTGCCGTTGTTTCCGACGTTATTGTAAATCGGTACCAAAATGCGTATTTACATGTTGTGTATAGCGTAGCATGCTGTCAAGAGGCTAAACGCAAGATCCGTCAGGCGGTAACCTGGAAAGCGCAAAAGTGCTTGTGCTAGTTGGAAAAACAACGGCGAAAAGGGTGTGGTAAACATCATTTCACTCGCCGAATTCGAAGGGTCCATTGACGGCAAGGCAACCAGGAGGCGCGGTAAAAACGCCGAAATTCTTTCGGGCGGAAGTCCGCGCAGGGTGAGCGAATGGACGGCGAACAAAGAGACGATGCGACGATCCGGCAGGCGGTGGAGGCGGACGTTGCCGCCATCATCGCGCTTGACGAACGCAATACCGGCATCGCCAAGCCGGAATACTGGAACGACCGGTTTCATCGGTTCGGCGGCCGCGACAACCGCTTCTTCCTGGTCATCGACGGGGACAATGGTATCGACGCGTTCATCGTCGGCGAGATCCGCACCTGGGAGTTCGGTTCGCCACCCTGCGGCTGGATCTTCGCCTTGGGCGTCGATCCGGATGCCCGCCTGCGTGGGCTGGCCTCGCGCCTGTTCGAAGCCATCTGCGCCTGCTTCCGCGATGCCGGTGTCGACAAGGTGCGCACCATGATTGCCGTCGACGACAACCTGAACATGTCGTTCTTCCGCAGCCAGGGCATGATGGGCGGCCCGTTTATCGAACTGGAGAAGCCCCTTGATTGATCTCGTGCAAATGGCCCTCGGAGGCGGCGTATGAAACTGCAGAAAGCCACGCGTTGCGCGCTGTTCGCCGTGCTCGAACTGGCCGGCGATCCGGACCGCCAACTCTCCGCCACCGATATCGCCGACAAGTACGGCATTTCGTCGAACCACCTGGCCAAGGTGCTTCGTGACCTGGGCCGCGCCGGCCTGGTCGAATCGGTGCGCGGCGCCGGCGGCGGCTACCGCTTCTCCGGCAATGCCAAGCGCGCCACGCTGTTCGACGTGATCCAGTTGTTCGAGGACATCGGTTCCGAATGCGATATCTACAACGAGCCCGGCGCCGCCACCGAGATCGGTCAGGCCTTGTGCACGGTGATGCTCGAGATCGACAGCATCTCCCAGGCGACGCTGAAGTCCGTGACCATCGATACGCTGCTGAAACTGAGCCGCTGGCAGCAGGAGAGACAGGAATCGGTCGGCGCAGGCGACAGTCCCGCCGAGGCGGTGGTCTGAGTCGATGAGCGGCACTCCGCACAACAAACTTTCCGCCGCCGAACTGACGCAGCGGCTGAAAGGCGTGAAACTGTTGTCGCTCGACGTCGACGGCGTCATGACCGACGGCGGGCTGTACTACTCGAACGACGGGTCGATTTTGCGCAAGTTCAACGCCAAGGACGGCATCGGCATCGTCTCGGCGCGCGCCGCCGGGGTCAAGCTGGCGGTGATCTCGTCGGGCTCGACGGAATCGATCCGGCACCGCGCCGAGGCCCTGAGCATCGACTTCATCCGTTTCGCCGTGCCCGACAAGCTGGCGGCGCTGGAGGAAATCTGCGCCGAGTTGGACATCGGCCTGGACGCGGTCGCACACATGGGAGACGACACCAACGACGTGCCGCTGCTGCGCGCGATCGGCTGTCCGATCTCGATCGCCGACGCGATGCCGGCGGCGCAGCATGTGGCGGTCTACATCACCGAAAAGCCCGGCGGACACGGTGCCGTGCGCGAGGTCTGCGACCTGCTGGTTGCGTCACGAGCCTAAGCGGGCGGGGGCCATGCGTGTCCTCGCCGTGCTGATTCTCGTCTTCCTGCCGTTCGGCGGCCAGGCCGACGCCGCCGCGTTCAAGGCCGTCTACGAGGCGGCCCGGGACGACGATGAGGCTTGGGCGCGGGATCTGTTGCGCGAATCCGAGGTGGTAGACGGCGCTGTCGAGGCGCTCAACCGCCTGATCCGGCTGTCGCGTGACCTGACCGTGCGTTTCGGCGCCGAAGACGGGCCGCTGTACGATCCGGACCTCGGTGAGATCTGGTTTCCCTACGCCTTCGTGCTCGAGGTCGCCGATCGTTTCAGCGCCGAGTTCACCGGCGAGGACGAAACCGAACGGGTGGCAGAGGCGACCTTGGACGCGGTCGAGCACACCCTGTACCACGAAGTCGGCCACGCCCTGATCGACCGCTTCCGGCTGCCGGCGACCGGGCGCGAGGAGGACGCGGTCGACACGCTGGCGGCGCTGACGATCATCGCACTGTACGAAAACGGCGCCGACATCGCCGCCAACGCGGCGATCCTGTTCGGGCTCGAATCCGAGGACCGAACCGAAATCGACGAAGACTCGCTGATGGGCGAGCACAGCCTGGACGCGCAGCGCTACTACGCCATTGCCTGTTTGATCTACGGCAGCGATCCGGCGGCCAACGCCGATATCGCCGAGGACCTGGAGATGAGCGAGGAGCGTGCCGATCTCTGCGTCATCGACTTCGAGCGGCAGAGGGAGGCCTGGCGCCGGCTGCTGGCGCCGCATCTCAAGGATGCCGGTCTTTTCTAGGCCGTCCGCCGCTTGTCGAACCGACCCGAAAACGGTATGCAGGGGCATGCGGAAGGTTGTTTGCCTGACCCTCGTCGCCTGGAGCCTCGCCGGATGCTCCGGAACCGCGCCGTATATCCACCAGAGCGAAGAGTTCAACCGCTCGCGCCCGGACTTCGGCCGCCCACTCAAGGACCGCACCGAATTGACCATCTGCTATAACAAGCGCAGTTCTTCACCGCAGGAAATCAAACAGATGGCGCTTGACGAATGCGGACGCTTCAACCGCACCCCGGTCTTCGTCGACCAGGATTTCGCCACCTGTCCGTTGCTCACGCCGACCGCGATCAATTTCCGATGCGCGGCGCAGACCGGCGCGCGGCGCTAGCACGCGTGGGGCGGGGTATGGGATATCTTCAGTTCATTCTGATTCCGGTCGTGGTCTACGGCCTGCTGGTCGGATTTCTCTATTTCAATCAGCGCAGCATGATGTTCCAGCCCGATCAACAATTGCCCACTCCGGCAGCGGCCGGGGTCGCCGACATGGCGCCGATCCAGGTCACCACGACGGACGGCCTGACCCATACCGGTTGGTACAAGGCAGCGCAGGCCGGCAATCCGACCGTGGTGTATTTCCACGGCAACGGCGGCAACCTCGGTTATCGCGGGTTCAAGGCGCGGGGCCTGCTCGACGCCGGCTACGGCGTGTTCCTGGCGGGATACCGCGGCTATGGCGGCAATCCCGGCAGCCCCAGCGAGGACGGCCTGTACGAGGACGCCCGCGCGGTCCTGAACTACCTGCGCGAAAACGGGATCGAGGCGCCTGACGTCGTGCTGTACGGCGAGTCCCTGGGCACCGGCGTTGCCGTGCGCATGGCGGCGGAAATGGCCGTGGTCGAACCGGTTGCGGCGGTCGTGCTCGAAGCCCCCTACGGATCGATCGTCGACGTCGCAAGCGGCCACTATCCGTTCGTGCCGGCGGGGCTGCTGTTGAAGGACCGATTCGAATCTGTGGATCGGGTCGCCCGCATCGATGCGCCGCTGCTGGTGATCCACGGCGAGGCGGACAGCGTCGTCCCGGTGGCGCATGGCCGCAAACTCTACCACGCGGCGCAGGAGCCGAAGATCGCGGTGTGGATCCCTGGCGCCCTGCACAACAACCTCTATGATCACGGTGCCGGCGAGCGCGTGCTCGAGTTCCTGGCCAAGATCCAGTCTTCGGCCAAAAATTAACCAATTCCGATAACGCTTTGCGGAAAAAGCGTCTTCATATAAAATTAACCAAGAAACAGGTGGCGTGCCGACGCGCGCGCCGCCTCGACCCGATCCGCACGAGAGGCCAGAAGGCGCGTACAGGTGCTGATACCGCAAGCCGTCCCCAACATCCCGCAACCCGCCGCCGCGACGACCACACGCACGGCGCCGGGACAGCGTCTTGTCGGCGGCAACGAAACCGCGGCGGTTGCCACCTTCGGGCCCCAGGTCGCCGGCTCCTACGAGCGCGCCGCGCGCCTGACCGAGGAATTCGGATCGGACGAGGATCGCCGGCGTGCGGCGCAGCGCGCGGCGGTGTTTTCCGGCGAGGCCGGTCGGCAGGCGTCGACCAAGGCGCCGGGCCCGGTTTCCAGCGTCGGGCCGATCCTGGAGGCCATCGAGCGGGGCGCGAACACGCCCGGCGCGCGGTCTTCGACACCGATTTCGGTGCCGGGAAATGCGGCCTCGGCCTTCGTCGTCGGGGTCTATGAGACGACCAGCCTGATCGTGGGTGGCGGCCTCGTCGTCAAGGGCGCGGTTCTCGATATTCTCCTCTAAGTATCTGAAAATATTTCAGAAACCCTCTGTTTCAACGGTTGTGATGCCTGTCACTCCGCTGCAACACGGGATTCATTAAAATTGAGCCATGAGCTTGACCAGTGTATTGGCTGCCGCGGCCTCGTCTCTCCGGCTCAACGCCGGCAAGGTCGCGGCGTCCGCGGACAACGTCGTCAACGTCGATACCGCCGGCTACAAGGCCGCGACGGTCGAGGGCGTACCGGTCGCGACCGGCGGGCGGCGGGACGCCGTTGGAGGCGTAACCGGCGTGCTGCGCCCGGCCGTGTCCGTGCAGGGACTGCTGGCGGCTTCCGGCTCTTTGACCGATCTGGTGATCTCCGGTGACGGTTTCGTGCCCGTCGAGACGCCCACGGGTGCCCGCGGTTTTGCCCGCGGCGGCCTGTTCCAAAGCGATTCCGAGGGATTCCTGGCCGATCCGGCCGGGAACCGGCTGCTGGCCCACGCCCTCGATACGGCGGGCCAGCCAAGAACCGGCGAATTGGAGCCGGTCAACATCATGGCAGCCAACAACGTTGCCTTGCAGGAAGATGGGACACCTGGGGAGGTGACCGGAACCAACATCGCGAACGACGGCACCGTCGAGGCCCTTCTGGCCAACGGCGACCGGCGCGCGGTGTACCGGATTCCGGTGGCGCTATTCGCCAACCCGAATGGTCTCCACCTCGAGCAAGGGAATGTCTACATGCCTACGCACAACTCGGGCAACGCCACGTTGCGCACCGCCGGCCGCGGCCGCGCCGGCCATATCCAGTCGGGCGCGCGGGAGGTCTCGACCGTCGATCTGGCCAGCGAGTACGTCCGCCAGACCCTGGCCCAGACCGCCTACAACGCCGGCATCGAGACGCTGCGCACCGGCGAAGAGATGCTGCGCGAACTGGTCGACGTCAAGCGCTAGAGCACATTTGACGAACGTTGAATCGTTTTTAACCGATGTCTGATTCCCTGCCCTGGTGTTTTTCGCCAGGGAGGTTTTCATGGGCTGGGCGTACGGGATTGATCTTCGGCAGCGTGTGGTGGATGCGATTGAGGGTGGCTTGAGC
>Ga0209785_1000297_pt1 | contig 16629 bp, 21 predicted proteins | sample WorMetG1BERMUDA2_FD_187403 | JGI IMG/M metagenome (GOLD analysis project Ga0209785, IMG submission 187403) | Marine gutless worms symbiont microbial communities from Max Planck institute for Marine Microbiology, Germany - Inanidrilus... ...
CGATATTTATACGGATTTCGGTTATTGGAAATATGATGCGACAAACAGCAGTGGTGATCGTCAACAGAAATTTACCTGAAGTGACGGATGCTTTGTGTGACTTGATCAGAAGTCAGAATGATGATTGTGATCTTTTTGTTCTGGAAGCCGGCAGTGAGGAGGATAATCTTTCTAAGTACTGTTCCTGGCACGAAAAGAGTGAAGTTGTCAGACAACATGGCCTGAGGATGCCCAGAGGGATCAATTTTGCCATAAAGCAAATGATGACTGATGGAGTTTTTGACAGATATAAATATTTCTTCTTCCTTCCCAATGATGTTGAATTTTCCAATAAACCTTTCATCAGGATACTGGAGGAGGAAATGGAGAGCCATAAGCGATTGGGGATTCTTTCTCCTGCTTCCAGAAGATGGGGCGAGACGAGACTTGTGGGCCCTAAATCAACAAAATATTTCTGGGCTATTGAACAGCTCGCCTGGTTTATGAGGCGGGAATATATTGAAGTGCTGTTGAATGTAGAAAGCCCTTATGATAGAGATTTTTTTTACGATGGAACTAATTTTCGAGGATTTTATTCCAATCTTGAGATGATAATAAAAGGCTATGTCAATGACTGGGCCAGCGGCATCACAACAAAAGTGTGGATAACGGAAAATGAGAATCATTTAAAAACTATGGCTGATCTTATTGGTACTGAGAGTTATGATGACAATATTCGCAAGTATCTGATTGAAGGAAATGAGTGGATGAAAAGGAAATATGGTTACAATAGCAAATGGCCTTTTCATATGTATTCAAAATTTCTTTACGACAGGTTTTTTCTTTATTATCCGGAATTGAAAAGGTATGAGATTTGATGAATCCTGCTGATGCGAATGATGTGAGGACTGTTGAATATGCAATCACGGAGAAGCCATGGGGCCGGGAGCAATTGATCGTTGTTACTGAGAAGTATGCATTTAAAAGGATTCATATGAAGAAAGGAGTCCGCTCCAGTCTTCAGGCGCATGAGAGGAAGCTTGAGACTATTTATGTTGTTTCCGGCAGAATTGAACTGGAGCTTATTGATGACAATGGAGTTTCCACAACCTGCATGTACAGGCCGGATGAATCATACACTCTCCTGCCAGGGATCAAGCATAGAGTGTCTGCGCTAGACGACACTCTGATGGATGAAGTATCCACTCCGCAGCTTGATGATGTGATTCGTTTTGAAGATGACTTTGGAAGGAAAAGCTAAAATATGAGGGTTTGTATACTTACGGCAGGCCAGGGTTCCCGCATGGGCCACTATTCTGAGTTAACACATAAAGCTCTATTGCCAGTAGGTAATAAAGCGGTCATTTCACGAATCATTGAGCAGTTTCCGCAGCAAACGCATTTTGTCATTGCTGTAGGGTATAGGAAGCAGTACATCATTGATTATCTAAAGATTGCTCATAGTGATCTTAATTATTCTATTATTGAAGTGAAAAACTTTGATGGCCCGGGCTCCGGGCCGGGTTTGTCTCTCTTCTCCTGTAAAGCTGAGCTGCAGGAACCCTTTCTTTATACGTCCTGTGATACTTTGATCCAGGAGCCTATTGATCTTACCGACAAAAGAAATTGGATTGGTGTACAGGAAGTTGAAGATGTATCGCCCTGGTGTTCAGTAATCGTTGAAAACGATATGGTTGCGAGGTTGATATATAAACAGGAAGTGGATACTAATTTAATTTTTACCGGAATAGCTTTTGTTGTGGATTATGAAAAATTCTGGGATGGATTAGCAGATAATCGCGAGTTACTTGCCAATGAATTACAGGTCAATAATGGGCTCAATGCTTTGATCCCTTGTGGATTGGAGATTAATCATCTGAAGTGGGTTGATGCCGGTAATGAGGAGAATTACGTAAGTCTGCTGGAATCCTATGACAAGAATTACACATTTCTTGGTAAAACTACTGATTGTACGTATAGAATTGGCGATCAGGTGATAAAGTTTTTTAGAGATGAAGATATAAGTGTAAGACGCTACAATAGGGCAAAAGCCAATAATGGAATTTTTGCTGATATTATTGATAGTGTTGGTTCGTTTTATTCCTACAGGTATCAACCGGGTAAACTCCTGTCCGGATCTATTAACTATGTCAATTGTATGAAGTTCCTTGTCTGGGTTTCTGAAAATCTCTGGGCTCAGAGTGTTGACAAACATAAGTTGTCCCGATCCACGATTGAAAGGTTTTATCTTAATAAGACTTTGGAAAGATTGGATTTTTTTCTCAGCAAATATGGCTCTTTGATCCCTTATGACAATATTGCCATTAATGGCATGGAAATTCCCGGGATAGAAGCGGCAATACGTTCGATCCAACCTTTGCTGGCTGATAACGCACTACCATCCGCGTATCACGGCGATCTGCATTCTGACAATGTGATAGTATGCGAAGATGGATATCGACTCATTGATTGGCGGGATTCCTTTGGGGATTCTGTGGATGTGGGCGACAGATACTATGACCTTGCGAAATTTTATCATACCCTTGAGTTCAGTGTGGCATCAATGGATAAAGGAGCTTTTAAATACAGTGTTGATGGTCGTTCTGTCTTCATTGAACATTCCTGTAACTATAGTGAATTGGATGCCAGTACAGCTTTTTGGGATTTTGTCGCATCTGAGGGGTACTCTAAAAAACAGATAGAACTTATCAACGCATTGATTTATCTTAACATGTCGTCACTTTATCATAAGGACCTTGCTTGTTATCTGTATTATCTTGGCGTTTATTCACTCCAGAAAGCTTTGCTGGATTCATATGTATAATGGTTTAAGGATTATTATGGATATTGCAAAAAAACATCAGCAGTCGAAAATTACAGCTTACTGGGATGATCTGCTCTTTGGTCCCACAAGCAGGTACAAACTTAAAGCTCTTGATGGTTTGCTGGAAAACATTATACAACCGATTGTTGCAATATTCTGGATGTCGGTTGCGGTACATGTGAGGCTGCTTTTGAATATAAATCGCGTTACGAAGCGGACTCACTTGTAGCAATTGATTATGACGAAAGAATAATCGAGAAAATGCGAGAGAAGTATCCGACTCAGGCAGAGTGGGTTGTTGCTGATATCTTTGATCTGCCTTCTTTTTCAAGAAAATTCGATTTAATACTTTGTTTTGACATGCTCCATGAAATTTACTCCTTCTATGGGCGTCCGGAGCGTGATATTGCCCGGCCGGTTGATCATGAGTCCGGTCAGGAATTTGTGATACAGGCTCTTCAGAATATCTCTGAATTTGTTAATCCAGGTGGAGGGGTAGTGATTACGGATAATATTCTTTCTGAAGAAAATGTTGAGGTTACCCTCAGTTGTAGGAATGATTCTGTTCAGAATAGTGTAAAGTTTTTTGTGGATAATTATCCAACCAGAAACTTTGAAGGAATTATACAGAGTGATCAAACTTTGAGGATTATGAAGCATGATTTATGCATACTTTTAACACAGTATAATGAAATCAAGAATAAAGACTGGTCGCGTTGGGAAGTGGAGCGTCTGGAAATACATCAATATATGACTCGTGAAGAATACAGACGTGTTTTTTCTGATTTAGAATTTAACGTTTTTTTTGATATTGGCACTCCGAAGTATATCTATGAAGAATGGCATGATGATTTTGAAATTCTTGATGGGATGAAAGATTTTCCGAAGAAACGAGTGACCTTATTGGCGATAAAAAAATGATTGATAAAGAGATGAATCTCAATCGCGATTTTTGTGTTTTTTCAGGGAATCGTGATCTTGAGTTGTTGCATTCTTTTGGTGATTTTCCGGTTTACATGGGATGTGTTGATACGCCACCTGAAGAGGATGTTTTTAAACCGATGAACTGGTATATTTCAAAGTCAAGCGGAAGTCTTCAGATGAATCCCCTCGTACCCCTGGATCTTGTCTATCTTGGCCAGCATAATGATTCAACTGGATCTATATGGGATGCGCATCATGCCGCATTTTCCAATTTTATCTTAAAAAATGATATTGAAAAGATATTTGAGATCGGCGGAGCATCAGGTGCTCTTTATCGAAAATGTAGTGCTGCCAGAAAGTTGCAGTGGACAATACTTGATCCGAACCCTGAGGTTAATGAGGCGGACCGGCTACGTACTATTAAGGGCTTTTTTGATAAAACTTTTTCCATGGAAGTTAGTTTTGATATTCTTGTGCACTCGCATGTTTTCGAACATGTTTACAATCCTATGGAGTTTGCTGAAGCTTTATCTAATTATATTCCCGAAGGTAAGCTGATGGCGTTTTCTGTGCCGAATATGAAGCATTTGCTCGAGAAATGCTATACCAATGCTTTGAATTTTGAGCATAGCTACTTTCTTACGGCAGACTATGTGAGATATTTGCTTACTCGAAATGGTTTTGCAATCTTGTCTATTGAACCCTTTATGAATCACAGTCAATTTTATCTATGCCGGAAAGTTGAAGCCGTTGAGTCGGGTCCCTTGCCTGATTTGTATGAACAGAATAAGAAACTCTTTATGAATTTTATAAACATTCATAAAGAAGTTATTATTGCTTTAAATGAATACCTGAATAAAACTTCTGAGCCTGTCTACCTTTTCGGGGCTCATATTTTTTCTCAGTTTCTCATCGCCTTTGGTCTGAATACTGACAGAATTGTCACTGTTCTGGATAATTCTCCTGTAAAAATTTCCAGGCGCTTGTATGGTACGGATTATCTGGTGCAGTCTCCTGCTGTCCTGAAAGATTTACCTGCGGCAACTGTTATCTTACGTGCAGGTGATTATAGTGCAGAAATTAAGAAGGATATTGTAGAAAATATTAATTCCCATATTAATTGGCTAGAATAGAGGCGAAGATGGCGACAGTATCAATATTTGCAAATTTTAGAATTAATGATTCTGAACGTTTTCAGCGGATGAAGGATTCCTTTTTCTCTTTTTCTGATGTAACAGCGAATGAATGGGTGGTGAATGCTCGCGGGAAGTATAAGCTGGATGCGCTTTTTTTTCTCCATGAACAGCTTGGTGATAAATTAAAACCTTTTGTTATGGAATCCAAAAAAGGCTGGTTTCATGATTCGAGAAAAATGCTTTCATCCTTAACCGGGGATTATGTGCTTTTCTGGATTGAAGATCATATTTGCCAGAAAAAGCCTGGAAATATTAATGAAATCGTTGAGGAAATGGAGTATTCAGGTGCAGCATATCTTCATTATACTTTTTTCGATTCATCTGCGATAAAGCTATATAGTACGCTTCCAATGGAATCGGGTAAAAGAATCAATACTTTTGTTCTGGATAAACCCGGACATAAAACTATTCTCAAAAAGAAGCGCCACGCAATGATAATTGGGGCTCCTTCAGTTTCATCGTATGCGCTTTTTACAAGAATTATAAAAGCTAACCATCCTTTTTTTAAAAGGTGGCCGCTTCAGACTCCTTTTGATTTTGAGAAAGGATGGCGTGATACATGCTGGCTGCCTCTTCATTGTGCTCTTCTACGAGAAGAGTTATTTGCTTCTATTGATACTGATCAGCCGGGCCCAGGGGGGGCAAAGTGTTTGCAAAGTCGGGGTCAGTATCCAGCCAGGATGGTAAGACAGCAGACTAATCCAGCAATAACCTCTCCGGTTCTCTGTAAATTAAAATCGATGATTCCTATATGGATTGCGCACCGAATAAATCGGTTCAGAAAAAATAAGTATAATCGATGATATTTTTTGATTGTCTCCTCATGTGTAACCACTAAATTGACCCCACCTTGCACCAGGATATAATGGACCCCGATATCTGGACAAATAGTTGATGAAGTTCGGGAGTCCGGATAACGTCTAAAATCTTTGATGGAGTTCCGGTTGTGAGACCTGAAATAGGCCGGTATGTGGCAGGTTGGAATACCCTCTATTTTCAATCTAATGATCGGGCGTTAACTCAATAAAGTCAACTACTTTTTTCAACTTTCCTCAAAAAATATCCAGTTTATTCAAAAAATACCCATAATCATCAACTACAACTTTGAATAATGATAAAAAAATAACTTCAACTCAAAATATATTCCCCATGACCTCCGTTAACTCAGGCTATGGAGTATGTTATCCTTTCTTTTTGCTGATCATATATATCCAGAATCGATGGCCGCCAGCCATTATAATAGCCGGCAAGACGCAGCGTGGATGCGTTAAGCGACCCCTTATCTGACCAGGCCCCGCCAACATTTATCCGCTTATTGAGCGTCCCCATCATCCGCTCCTGACGCGATGTTGTCACACATTTTACTCCGTTTTTTGCTCCATCAAAACCCTTTTCCTTATATACCCGCATTAGCAAAATGCATGCGTGTTCCAGTCCATACCCCATACACCATGTTGCAAGATATCTGATGTCTCTGTATGCGTTCGAGATATACTGTTTCCGTGTTGACTCTTTTTTATGAACTGCCTCTTTGACACGAAGACAAATTTTGAGCAGACGCCAGAGGGCTTTCCTGCCGAGTTTTCTGCGTTTTTTATCCTGCGCCCGTTGACTGGCCCTGTCCCTCCACAGGGCATGTTTGAGCTCCCTGAAGAGGTGCCAGATACAGCGTTGCAGGAATAGACTGATTCCGTCTGGTAACAGTTTCCTTACAGCATTTGCTATGGTAGGGTCCCCATCTGTGACCAGAGTTATTGTTCCCGCAAAATCAGCAGGTAATGATTCCCTGACGGCCGAAAATGCCTCTTCCCAGCTGCCTTCGCCGGTCGTCTTTTTATATGGGCCAACCGCCATCCCAACAGAAAGCAGACGGCCGTCTTTTGTATATTGCGAAACGCTCTTAAATTCACTGCCGAGTTTCCCGCTTTCAAGAGTGGGGATACCGGTACCGTCAGCGACAAGGACAAGGTCATCGGCGGGCTCTATTTTGAAATCACCACGTACTTCTTTTCCAATCTCCTGCACCGCACGGTGTATTGTTGCCAGCCCAACTTTGCTGTCGGTAAGGAGCTCTATTGAGTCTACTCCGCCTCTGTATGGGAGAGATGCGCCGATTTTTGCAAGCATTTCACGGTATACTTTTGGAATGCGTCGAAATTTCTCTATTCCAAGAATATATCGGGTCAGGTAGATTTTTTCTCCAGTATCTTTTCTTTGCACCTGTAGCAGGGGAAGGATTATTGATTGTTCTCCAAAAAGACTTTTAATTTTAGTTGTTCGATTTTCATTCCTGCTTTTCCAGATTAGCTCTGTATTCAATTCTCTGGATAATTTCTCTTTATATTCTTCCGCATGTAACAGGATATACTGATATAGCAATTCTTGAAATATTGCAGGAATTGCTGCATTAACTGTCTTAGCAAGCTTTTCGAAATTCGAACTGCTACCATCAAAAATACAGTTTATACTGATATCCATAATGCATACCTCTTTCTCGTTAATGGAATTTTCTGTCAGATTATCGGAGAGCGAAATTTGAACTTTACTCCCGGGTAGAAGATTGATGATTATTTTAGTTTTTCTACTTATTATTTTTTAGAGACGGTCAATTCATATGGGAGGAAGTAATGCCACTCAAAGAGCGAGAAGATTTAGATGTTCCTCTGGAGAAGATTGTACATCGCATTCTTAAAGCGTCTAGATCAGTCTGCAATAAAGCGGAAAAGAAATTCAACCAATATTGCCGTCGGGCCCTTCAAGTCTCAGGAGTAACAGGAATAAGAGTAATAATTGATGATAGTTTTGGCAAAAAATATTTTGATGGGCTAAGAGAGGAAGTTCTTAATTACTGTGATTATTTCATTATTTTTTCTATGGAAGAGATTGCGGCAGGGCCACTCATTGATTTCATGAGTCAATTATTAATTGCGGACGATCAAGGCCAGCCGATTAGTTTTGATTTTCGTTGTGCTGCCGTCTCCTTTATCACACGCATACCAAAAAGCAGAATAAAATATCTGCATAAAAAATTCAGCAAATTAAACATTCTTCTTTTGATATGATAACAGAGGATTCCTCCTGACAAAAAAATAAGTGTCGAGAGAGTGTCAGATAAAATCTCAGTCAGGACACCTCAGTCAAGATATATTATTTGATGCCTGAATTTGTGAACCATAGCTGGCCTCGGTAGTACCGAGGTCAGCCTTTATGGACTCGAACTGAGATCAGATAGTGTTCTCTTCTTTGTGGCTGTACGGGAGTGAATTTAAACCCCCGGGAAATACTTACATCAATTTTATGGAAAATCCTGTACAGCTTGATGTATGGTTGAGAGGCTGAACTTCTGACCTGTAAGAGAATTGAGAATACGTGCTCCGGCACGGCAGGAAATAGAAGCTCCAAGTTGGGCCATGATCTCCCTGCATCCCCTGGGGATCCTTCGGTAAGGTTCCAGACCGAGTATATATCGTGTGAGATAGATTTTTTCTCCAGTGTCTTTTCTTTGTACCTGCAGCAAGGGGAGCGAGATTTTTCCAGTCAGATCGCTGATGTGAATCCTCCTGTTTCCATGACGACTTTTCCAGATCAGGTTTGCTCCTAACACTCTTGATAATTTTTCTTTGTATTCCTCTCCAGATGACAGAATAGCCTGAGAGACCAGCTCCTGGAAGATTTCTGGTTTTACTGCTTTGAAAGCTTCTTTCGGAGTCAAATTGAGCATATTGTCCATTTCAAAGACTACTTTTATCTTTATAAGCATATCATCCTCTATTCTTAGAGAGCTGTTTCTATTTGATTTTTTTCGCGCTTTTCTTCTTTTTCAGTCAACAGGGCAAACTGCGAGCAAAACCGCTGGAAGATTTCTGGCTGTGCTGCTATAAATGCGTCCTGGAGAGTTGTGTAGCTTGGATCGTTTACCTCAAGCACTGTTTCAATTCTGATATTGTTCATTTTCATTTTCTTCCCCTCGAATCAAGTTTGTTATTAATAAATATCGGCTTATAAAAACATGGACTGTAATATTACAGGTGTAAAAATTGACATGAGAATTGCTGAGAGTGTCAGATAAAATCTCAGTCAGGACATATAATGGGAATATCTGATCTCCGGAATGTCCTCATCATGGTGCTTAGCATGATGTGTCCAGCAGGAGACATTCCTGACGAACAGAAGAGCTTCGCGGGCTTCCTTGATCCGGAGAAAGTCATCAATCGTTCTGTGTTTCAATCTGATAGATTCAGTCCGTTCTCTGGAAGAAACAGTAACAGCTGACACCGGTATCAGTTTTCTTGACCCGATTGTAAGGTACTTCTCTTTTTGATCCAGTACTACCCTCACATGCGACGGAAGCATATCTCGATCCAGCACCGCAACTTTTCCCCCAGCGATAACATGGAGCAGCTTGCGCGCCATGAGTTCACTTCCTGGCATACGTTTCTTCCTCATCAACTGTATCCGGGTCCGACCCTCCATTGTAGCCTTCCCCTCGGTACTACAGAGGTCAGCTCTCACCAGCTGTATCCAAGTCCCATACTCCACAGGCCCTGTTTCTCATATAGATACATTCCGGCTGATACATGAAAACGAGAGTACAGTCTCCTCTTGTACTGGAATCCCATGATCGGGCCACCTATCAGATACACAGCATTGTTGCGTTCCTGCTTCTGGACCGGAAAACTCTGTACCATCCGGAAACTTTCCCCGGCAATCCTCATCTCCAGCTGCAGGTGGTGCCGATCATTGGAAATACTGGAGGCGGTACAATGCATCTGATACTTTCCGGCCTGCAATGCTGACATGATCCGGAGCGCTTTTATAATACGCGTCTTCTCGTTCTCGGTTACTTTAAGGGTGTACATCTTCTCTCCGAATACTCCCCACGGCAAGAAGAGTATTACCAGTATCAGGAGTACTTTTTTCATTGAACCCTCCTATCGCAGGACCATAATTTTGCCTTGATGTTTGCTGCTGCCGACTGAAATTTTGTAAACGTAAACCCCGCCAGAACAAGGATCGCCACTATCTGTCTCCCCATGCCACCAGCACACAGCCTGCCCTCCAGAACAGGAAAAGGTTATGGACCGTATCCTCTGGAGAGCAATACTAAAGATTTCCAGTTTGAAATTGGAATATCCTCCGGTGTAGCGGAATCGAATATAGAGCCGCCGTGTCTGCCAGTCACTCCTGCCAGGAGCTATTGTGCCGGGAATCTGGATCACATTTTCGATAGCCATTATTCTATCCTTTCGAGTCTGTCTGCCAGTGACTCATACTTCCAGGCTTCAGCAGGGTTTTCAGCCTGTGGCGTAATCGTTATTGTCTCAGGCTCAATGGGTTCGGGGGAATCCTCTTCCAGAAGGGAAGAGACAAACAGCCACAGAACATACCCGATGAAGAGGATCAGGATAATTTTCAGGACCTTCCGGATAATTTCCAGTGTTGTTTTCATGTCGCCTCTCTTAAATTGCAGTGTAAAAACTGTTACCGGCATGGCCTGTAAGAGAGCACCCTCTGATGGTCGGTGCACACATTCCGGGCCACGCACTCAACGATTGCCGGCCGGTTTGTTTCTCTGCAGCGATACAAACGGCCGACCATTACGTTCACGGAGCCGCGCGCGGTTTCCTGTAGTGACCCGGGATATCCCCGCTTGCAGCCGGCCTGCGGAACTTGTCGATAGCCACATTGGTACCGATAAGCGCAGCAGCTCCTCCGATTGCCGGAAGAATGAATCCGCTGAAAAAAGAGAGCACCCGTGTCCAGGTTCGATCCGGCAAGAGTATTGCCAGAAGCAAACCGAGAACCACGAGCAGTGCCACAGCATAGAGGATGCCGCTTCTCTTGTTCAGTTTGAATCTCATCTGGTTCTCCTTTCTGCCGCTAAACGGCGTATATTGCCATGCTCCCCCGGACCCGCTCAAATTCTGAGACAGATACAGGGAGATCATTGCCCTGATTAATATGCCCTGTTTTATAGTGTTCTCGAAAGTCGCCAAAAGGATCATCGATTATCCATGTTTCAGTGTCGGGTTCATACCCGACAATCAGCATGATGTGGCCGAGCCTTTTTCTGCGGTACATGGGGCTGGTGTTGACTATCACAGGACCTCGCTGTAATGCTTCTTCGATTTTCTGGATGGTCATGGCATTATTAAAAACAGCCTTTAAATTTGTTCTCGCTTTTTGCATTTTGTCGTTCAGGTATTTCTCCTGCACATGCCAGAGCTGATTGAGCTTGCCACGGTATCGTGATGCTCCCCACTGCCCGATTGCCGGATGTCTTTTTGCGAATTGCTGATAGATGGAGCTGTTTATCTCTCCGGTCACATCGTCAGGGGTCAGAGTATCGTAGAAGTCAGGCAGAAGATTCTGCAGGAACCAGCAGGAGCAGTGAGAGAAACAGGTGGAGTACGGGTTGATCTTTGCCTGGACCTGCGGGCTGTAGCGGTTTTTCATCCATCGGGCCGCCCCCTGAACTGATCGTATAGTTCTCCAGACTGAGTCTGTTAAAAATGGGTATAACTCTGGAAATTTGTTTTTTATCATTTAAGACCTCCTGATAGAATAATTGATCGCAGCATAAAGAACGCAAGAGCTAATATCCCACCAACGATGGAACTCACCATGATCCATTTCAACCTCTTGTGATCATTGCTCTGCGTATCTTTCAGTCCGCTTATCATCTCGCGTGTTTCGCGGGCGAACTCTCTGACGACTTTCAGTATTTCCTGAACATTGGTGTAGCGCTCATCGCACATGACTTTTGTCTGATGTTCCTTTTCATTTTTGGTGATGCGTTCGATCACATTTTCATGTTTTGAAACCAGAACATCAATTTTGTTATGCAGGACATCAACTTTGTCATCCAGACCGTTTATAACGTCCCACATCCTGTCTTCATTCCCGTTCATCTTCCCTCCCTGTTCAGATATCTATTCAATTCAGCCACCGTGTCGAATCTTCTGACACGGGGGCACTTTCGCGCCGGCCATGTTCTGTAGAATCCCGTATCATCACGGCCAGTAATTCTCTCTTTGGTCCGCATGTTAAACATTGATAGATGCGAACCACGATAGGTGTGGTCCTGATAGATCACGGCTTTGTTCGAATCGCGAATTTTGTAGTACGTTTTTACTGAGACGGTGATTCCACCGAACAGGAAATGCCCGTTTATCACGACCTTTTCCGTATCTCCGTATTTGAACACGCCGGTATCCAGATCGGAATGTTGATTGAATCCACCAACCACACGTGACCCGAAGGCGCAGATCACATCATCAGTCGAGGAGTCAGAAACAACCTCAATGATTTTGATAATTTTCTGAAGCTCTGTATCCGGGATATCAACAACACTCAGTGTATTCAGTTTCATCTTATGCTCCTCATGCTCCACTCACTTCCCAGCTGATGATCAGGCCGTTCTTAATCGTGACTGCATGTTCAAAGTTGGAATCCTCCCATCCAATAGTAGCGGTTAATCCTGCAGTTCCATCTGCAGCCCTGAAAGTACCGGTACCATCTGTTGATCCATCAGGGTTCTGCAGTGAGATATCTTTCTCAACATGGAGTTTTCCGGGAATGGAAACATGATCAGAGGCACGGCCGAGCCTCACCTGATTGTTCGTGGTGGCACGTACTCCAGTACCGATAGCTATAGCACCACGCCCGCTGGAACTTGCCGCGTGGCCGATTGCTGTTGCACCACTCATGCTGGTATGTGCACCGGTTCCAATGGATATCCCGCCGTCTCTGGTAGCTAATGCAGCTTTGCCTATTGCTATAGAGTCTGCTCCTGATCCAGGGTGATGATGAGTTTCTGCAGCTGCTCCAACATCAGCTGCTTCCAGATTATCCACAATATCGTTTGCAAGACCCTCTGCCTGCTGGTCTGCTGTTTTGTTAAGCTGTGCAAATCTGGCTTTGAAAGCTGTTATTAAATCTGTCAGTGACATGTTATTTTTCCTCCCTTCGCATAACAAGATCGTTGAGCAGCCGGAAGCCGCTGATTTTCTTGAGATTAATAGTCGAGGTGAAATCCTTCAGATTGACGGCGTGTTTCGTCACGATCATCCGCTCCCCATGAGCGCAGTATGTTGCATGCTGCCTGTCTCTGCTGTACAGGTCCAGCAAGGAAAGCAACTTGAGTCCTGCTTTGCAGATGATTTTTACCGGTAGATGGTATTGTGGGCTGGAGGCCCAGGCCAGAATAGACGCAATCATCGTTGCAGCAGGGTTCTTCGTCATAAAGAAATAATCCGCTTTGTGCTCATGCAGGCCGTAGATATCTACAGAGGATGCACTCTTATCCGATATCTCTTTGCCCCCGTAGATATTGATTCGGACCTGATTGATGATGTTCTCTACGTCTTCAGTGTACTCCTCCATTTTGATTATATTCGCGGACCGGCTAATATCTGAAGCCCCGATGATATCCCCTGAGTAATCGCCGAGAGTCGCACGGGAGACAGCATTGAGATTTCCGGAAGAGTCAAACCAGATAAAGGAGTTGGTGATTTCCGCCACCTGTTCCAGCATATCAGCCATGTTTTTTGTTTTTTCCAGATCGAGCATAAACAAAAGATCAGTTTCAAGATCGAGATGAAGAACGCTGTTAAACGGGGTGCGGGCAATGAGAGCTGTGTGAATCTCAGCGAGTACCCCTGATGCGGATTTTCCATATGAAGCTCCACAGTACATATCGATGTACGGAAGGACTGGCTTTACCGGTTTCCCTCCTTCCATCTTCGGATTGACTTTCCATTTCAGCGCCTGGAAGGGCTTTGTTACGATTGTCCAGGCACGAGAGTGCCAGTCAAAAGAGGCTGAGTGCGGAGCATTATTTTTATTGATTCGGTAGTCTACTGGAGTAATGGTTAAGTCGTTCGTTTGTGATGCTTCTGTGAAGTCGGAGAGTTTTATTTCTGTCATCTCTCCAAAAATGTCAGCATAGGTGAGCGCCAGCTCCCAGTCGACCTCAGAACCAACAAAGGAATGCTCGTAAACGATCACACTATCACAGGGGAAAGGCAATTGGTACATGGTTTGTTCATCGTCTGAATTCGCCGGTTCGTACGGGTCTGGAATCTCCTCATCCGGAATACAGATTCCGAACCGTGTAGCAGGGCGGCCGTTTATCTGATCCAGAAACGCAGGGAACTCCACTTTTGTATAGAATCTATCCAGATTGTTGACTCGATTTTTGGATCTGAATTTAAAAAGCTTCACAGTGTGGGTCGAACCGGAAGAAGGGTTAGAAAAAACCACCTGACTCACCCCCAGTGCGTTTAAATCGAACAGATAATAAGGCTCTTTTTTGAATTCACATCTTTTGGTGATGCTTTTAAAGCTAAAATAAGTTACATCAAACGCATCTTGAGATGGCCATCCGGAAAACAGGAGCAAATCTCTCCCTTCAGCATCCCTGTTATAGGTATAGGAGGACTGACCGGAAATATCGATTTCTTCCATATCGATCAGGTGACGATAGTTCCCGATATTGTCCACTGTCAGGCTTTTTAGTTCTTCTCCTATTCCCACTGCGGGGAGACTGAGAATACCTTCTGATGAAAGAGCGATGTTCCTGGATACCTTGCCACGGAAAACATCTTCCGGCGCATCGCCTCCATGGCCAACCTGTATTTTTACCCACGATCCGATTCGTGATGGACATCCGTGAAAAATAGAATCTGGCACAGATGGCTCTGCGAATTTCTGACCCTCATTTTTAAGCTGGATTGTTATTTTAGGAGGATTGATGTGAAACAGCTTCTCTTTGTCCAGTTCTTCTGTCCAGGAAGGCCATGACACAACCCAATCTGAGGCATCAAACCATTCGGTCCTCCCGCTCGGGAGGATCAGGAGTTTACGCACCACTGAAATTCTGCCAGAGGCGATCATCTGTTCGTAGGTCAACCCGTAGCCTCCTTCAGATGAATTGTGCCTGAGAGCCCGTTCCCGATGATATTGGTCGTTGGTTTAAAGTCCCACGCGCCTGTCCAGTTGACGATCCATTCCCCTTTCGGGTGGACCTCAGAGACAAAGGACAGGGGTTTTCGCTCGTTGTACAGCGTTTCCAGAATGGAAGTAAGTGCCGGCTCACAGAGATTCACCTTGAGTGTGTTCTCATATTTTGCCTCAGTTACAAAATCGATCATAAAAGAGCTACCATCTGTGAGTTTGTGTTCTACACTGTTCTGGTGTTTGACAGGTTTGTAGCCGGCACTGTTGACGTGCTGTAACTCCACGCCTGTGTGCAGATTCACCCTCCCTGCAAAGCCGGAAGCAGGAGCACCGGTAAGCCTGAGCTTATAAGTACCGGCAGGAAGTGCTGTGAGGAAAACTCCGGTGCCGGCGGCAGTGAATGTCTTTGTGCTGAGAAGAGTACTCCCGCTGTACGCTGCCACAGTAACAGCATGGCTGATATTGACACGGAGGACAGAGGGTCCAGTCAGGGTGATAGTTGCTTCAGGCACACCCTGATTCAGGGTAAAATCAACCCCGCTGTCTGCTGTGCTTTTATGCATGTAGAGCAATTCTCCCTCCCTTTAGTCCAGTGCCTTTGATTCGCCGTTACGTTTCATGCGCAGCAGGGCACTGTCTATTGCACGAGCGACCTGCTCTGGAATCTCATCGGCCATTACGGAACCGTTAATATGGACGTGGATTTCAGTCTTCTGAGCCTCCCCGGATTCTCCAATGCCAAGAGCACTCTTGAGCTCTTCCAATCCCCTCCCGCGCAACGGGATAATGGCTTCCGGTTTGTACATTTCACCCGCTCTGATGAGAGTCCCTTCTGCTGACGGGGAGATGATCCCTCCTCTCAACATGGCAGGGACCTTCAGATCGACTATCTGCTTGATCTGTGCGGCTGTTGCCAGAGTAGAAGCGGCTGCAAAGGTTGCGGCAAGTACAGGACCGCCTATACTCATCCCTTTTGCAAAGGCAGAAACAGCTGCCTCAAATCCCTTAATTGAGGCAAGTGCTATAGACAGGCCTTTTGACGCCTCAAAGAACTGCTTCCCGCCGATAGCAGCTGCTGTCTGCAGATTTTTCTGAAAATCCGTAAATCCATGAAGAGCCTTTTTTCTATAATCTTCTTCAATTTTGTTTTTTGCTTTTTCTGCGTTCTTTTTCATGATGATAGATATTTCATGATACTTCCCCTCTCTGGCAAGTTTCTTCGCCAGAGCAGCAGTTTGCGCAGCAGCTTCCTGTCCGAGTCCTTTAGAAATGACTGCGAGCCTGTCCATTACGTTCTGTCTTTGCTTCTCCAGCAATTCTGCGTCTTTGACATCCTTAGCCTCATTCCTGATCTCTGCCCACTGTTGCTCGATGAGATATTTCTGAGATTCCTTATTTCCAAAAGCGGCCATCTCTTTGTGATAGTCAATCATTGCCGAATCGCCACCGCCGGCATCAGGCGCTCCACCACCACTGAGGTTCTCCTTCGCTTTTTTCCCTGCCTTCTCAAGAAGCTTCTTTGCTTCCTGATATTTCTGAGCCAGAATAAGCTTCTGTGCATTGGCCATCACGAGCTCTGTCTGCTCATCCCCGAGACCTTTTTTGAGAATTGCAAGCTGATCATTGCTGATCTTCTTGCTGATCTTCAGAATGTCTTTGCCCAGATTTTTCACCAGCTGGAGCCTGATCTGGTGAAGTTGTTTCTCCTGCGCGATACGGACCTCATCAGTTGTACGGAGAGAGGAC
>Ga0209785_1000301_pt1 | contig 16502 bp, 19 predicted proteins | sample WorMetG1BERMUDA2_FD_187403 | JGI IMG/M metagenome (GOLD analysis project Ga0209785, IMG submission 187403) | Marine gutless worms symbiont microbial communities from Max Planck institute for Marine Microbiology, Germany - Inanidrilus... ...
GGCCGTCGATACCGCAACGCTGAACCGCTCCGCCGCATCGCGATGGCTCAAGCCACCCTCAATCGCATCCACCACACGCTGCCGAAGATCAATCCCGTACGCCCAGCCCATGAAAACCTCCCTGGCCAAAAACACCAGGGCAGGGAATCAGACATCGGTTAAAAACGATTCTACGTTCGTCAAATGTGCTCTAGCTTGCTAAGTATATGCTAACCGCAATCCCGGGCCTTGTCACCGCCTAGCCGCCCTCTTCGACCACGTTCTGCAGCACCGGGAAGTACTCCTGGCCGAAGCCGGCGGTGCTGGTGCGCTCCAGCATCGCCTTGGCCAGCTTGGCGCCGGCGGCCTCGACGCCGCAGTCGGCGGCCAGTTCGAGGGCGTAGGTGACGTCCTTGATCGCGTAGTCGGTGGCGAAGGCGCCGATCGGGAAGGTGCGCGGCACCATCGCCTTCATGCCGTGATTGCGCAGCGCGAAACTGTCGCCCGAGCCCTTGCTGAGCGTGTCGGCGAGCAGTTGGCGGTCGACCCCGGCGCGCTCGCCGATGGTCAGCGCCTCGGCGATGGCGTTGACGATCTGGAACAGCATCATGTTGTTGGTCAGCTTGACCACCTGTCCGGTGCCGATACCGCCGCAGTGGGTGATGTCGCTGGCCGCCGCCGCGAGATGCGGCTCGATGCGCGCGAACACCGCGTCCGAGCCGCCGACCATGATGCTCAGCGTGCCGTCGATCGCCGCCTGGCGCGTGCGCGCCACCGGCGCGTCGGCGAAATCGATGCCGGCTTCGGCAAGCCTTTCCGCGATCGTGCGGGTCAGCGCCACCGGGCAGGTGCTGAGGTCGACGACGGTCTGGCCGGCACGACCGTGGGCGAGCAGGCCGTCCGGGCCAAGCACGGTGGCCTCGACCTCGGGCCCGCCGGGCAGGGACAGGAAGACGATGTCGGCGGCGGCGATCTCGGCGACGGATTCGGCGGCTTTGGCGCCGTCGGCGACCAGCCGTGCCACCGGATCGGGGGCGAGGTCGAGTACGGTCATCGGTCCGTCGTGCGCTTTCAGCATGTTGCGGCAGATCGGCTCGCCCATGACACCGAGGCCGATGAAGCCGAGGGAAGGGGTGTCGGTCATCCCTGCAGTCCTCCCAGGTAGATGCTCTTGGTCTGTTGGTAGGCGCGCAGACCCTGCAGGCCCTTTTCGCGGCCGAGCCCGCTGTCCTTGAAGCCGCCGAACGAGCTGGCGATGCTCAGTTCCTTGTAGGTGTTGACCCAGACCGTGCCGGCCTGCACCCGCCGCGCCACCCGCCAGGCCTTGGTCAGGTCGCGCGTCCAGATGCCGCAGGCGAGGCCGTAGACGGTGTCGTTGGCCTGGGCGATCAAATCGGTTTCATCGTCGAAGGGCAGGGCGCAGAGCACGCTGCCGAAGATCTCTTCCTGGCAGACCCGCGAATTGTGGACGAGCCCGTCGATCACCGTTGGCAGGTAGTAGGCGCCTTTTTCCAGCGCCGGGTCGTCCGGCCGGGCGCCGCCGAGCAGCACGCGGCCGCCTTCCTCGCGCGCAAGCTCGACGTAGCCCTCGATGCGCTCGCGCTGGGCGAACGACGCCATCGGCCCGATGTTGCTGGTCGGGTCGAGCGGCGGGCCGACCCGCAGCCGTCCGGCCACCGCGACGACCCGGTCGAGAAGGTCGGCGTAGGCCTCGCGTTCGACGAACAGGCGCGAGCCGGCGACGCAGGACTGCCCGCCGGAGCCGAAGATGGCCGAGGAGACGCCAGCGGCGGCGGCGTCCAGGTCGGCATCGGCGAAGACGATGTTGGGCGACTTGCCGCCCAGTTCCAGCACCACGGGGACGAAGCGCCGCGCCGCCTCGACGGCGATTGCACCACCCGTCTCGGTGCCGCCGGTGAACGAGATCATGCCGATGCCGGGGTGGCCGACAAGGGCCTCGCCGGCCATGCGGCCACCGGGCAGCACGCTGAGCAGTCCCGCCGGCAGACCGGCGTCGGTGAAGCAGCGGGCCAGTTCGAGCGAGACCAAGGTGGTCAGTTCGGACGGTTTCAGTACCACCGCGTTGCCGGCGGCCAGCGCCGGCGCCAGTTTCTGCGCCGCCATGGTCAGCGGCGAATTCCATGGCGTCATCGCCGCCACGACGCCGCAGGGCTCGTGCGTGCTCAGGGCCAGGTAGTCCCCGCGCGGCGGCGGCATCTCGGCCTCCAGGGTTTCGCAGACGGCGGCGAAGTAGCGCGTGATACCGGCGGCGCTTTTCACCTGGCCGCGCGATTCGGCGAGGGTCTTGCCGTTCTCCGACGTCTGCAGGTCGGCGAGCACGTCCTCGCGCTCGGCGATCAGCCGCGCCGCTTCGAACAGCACGTCGGCGCGGCGGTGCGGCGGGCGCGCGAACCAGTCGGCGAAGGCATCGCTGCCGGCCGAGATGGTGGCGTCGACCTGTTCGGCCGAGGCTTCGTCGATCGTGCCGATCAACGAGCCATCCATTGGATTTTCGATCCGCATGACGGGACCGGCACCGTCGACCCAGTCCCCCGCCAGAAGCATCGACGTCTTGTTCGTCACCCTCGCCACCTCGCGTTCCCCCGTTTTGTTTGCCGAACAGTAGCGCGCGCCGGGCGGCCTGCAAACCACACAATCTCGCGCACCGGCCATTTAAACGATAAAATCAGAAAATAACGATATTTTTATTGACGAACGATTTTTCCTGCCGCATAGTGCCGATCCAACGAACGGGCGGCGCAGGCTCCGCCCGGGGGAGCGAAACCAAGAGAGACCGGCATCCGATGAACGATCACGAAACCGCCCCGCCTGAAATCCACCGCGTCCGCCTTGCCGACGGCACGGAGTTCCCCTGCCGCTCGGACGAGAAGGTGCTGATCGCGATGGAGCGGGCGCACCTGAAAACGATCCAAGTCGGCTGCCGCGGCGGTGGCTGCGGTGCCTGCCGCGTGCTGATCGTCTCGGGCGGGGTCGAGCGCCTGCGCATGGGCAAGAACCACGTCGACGATGCCGAGGCGGCGCGGGGCTATGCGCTGTCGTGCCGCATCCTGCCGAAAAGCGATCTCGTGCTCGAGTTGGCGCCGAAGGCGGTGCCGGAAGCTCAACCACCCGAAGATTAAGCAGACGATGGCCAGCCGCACTACGCCGCGGCGGCGAGTTGAGGAAATCCAAGTCCAAGGAGGAACGGAAAATGGCGATCAAAGGAATTCTGCGGCCCGGACTGATTCAGATCCGCGTGCTGGATATGGACGAGGCGGTGACCCACTACGTCGACCGCATCGGTCTTAATGAAGTGAACCGGGGAGAAGACGGCCGCGTGTACCTGAAGGGCTGGGACGAGTTCGACCGGCACAGCGTGGTGCTGCGCGAGGCCGACGAAGCCGGCTGCGACTTCATGTCGTTCAAGGTCGACAGCGACGAGTCGCTGCAGGAGTACACCCGCCGCCTGAACGAGTACGGGGTCGAGACCGATGACGTGCCCGCTGGCGAGCAGCCGGGCGTCGGCCGCCGCGTCGGTTTCCGCATTCCCAGCGGTCACCGCATCGAGCTCTACGCCGACATCGAAAGGGCCGAGAAGCATCCCGAGATCGAGAACCCGATGATCTGGCCGGCCGAGCCGCGCGGCATGGGCGCGACCCGCTTCGACCACGCGCTGCTGTACGGCCCCGAGATCGACGCGGTGCTGAAGCTGTTCCAGGAATGCCTGGACTTCTCGCTCGCGGAATACGTCGAGCTGCCGGACGGCCTGCTGGCGATCTGGTTGACCATCTCGAACAAGGCGCACGACATCGCCTTCGTCAAGCACCCCGAGGCGGACAAGTTCCACCACGCCGCCTTCCTGCTGGAAAGCTGGACCGACGTCGGCCACGCCGCCGACATCATGACCCACTACGGCATCTCGCGCGACGTCGGCCCGACCCGGCACGGCATCACGCGGGGTCAGACGATCTACTTCTTCGATCCGTCGGGCAACCGCAACGAGGTCTACGCCGGCGGCTACACCCACTATCCGGACAACCCGACCCGCAAGTGGACGGCGGATCACATCGGCCGCGGCATCTTCTACTACGAGGGCGAGTTGAACGAGGCCTTCCTGTCGGTGGTGACCTGACATGCAACTGGTCGCCGCCAGCGCCCGGCTGACCTTCGAGGCCGGCATGGCCGCCGTCAATGCGGCCATCGCCCGGGGCCAGAAGATGGGCAGGAACGTCAATGCCGCGGTCGTCGACGGCGGCGGCAACCTGCTCGCCTTCGGGCGCATGCCGGGGGCGCCCTTGCACTCGGCCTCGATCGCCGAGGACAAGGCCTTCACCTCGGCCAGCTTCGGCCTCGCCACCTCGCAGTGGGGCGGGGTGGTCGAAGGCGACGACCTGCTGCGCGACGGCCTGATGAGCCGCGACCGCCTGGTTATGTTCGCCGGCGGCCTGCCGATCGTCGTCGACGGCCACGCGGTCGGCGGCATCGGGGTTTCCGGCGCGTCCGCCGAAGAGGACGAGATGTGCGCCATGGCGGGACTCGAAGCCCTGGGTCTGGCGCCGGAATAGGGGATATGCAGATGAGCACGCAGACGGCGCCGGCCGCCGCGACCGAACCGGTCGAGATCAAGCACTTCATCAACGGCGACTTCGTTGCCGGTTCGGGCGGCGGGACCTTCGCCAACATCTGCCCGACAACCGGCGAGCAGATCGGCGTGATCCACGAGGCCAGCGCCGCCGATGTCGACGCCGCGGTCAATGCCGCGCGTGCGGCGCTCGACGGCGAATGGGGCCGCATGCCGCAGGCCCGGCGCCTCGAACTGCTGTACGCCGTCGCCGACGAGATCGAGCGCCGCTTCGAGGACTTCCTCGCCGCCGAGGTCGCCGACACCGGCAAACCGCGCTCGCTGGCCAGCCACATCAACATCCCGCTCGGTGCCGCCAACTTCAAGGTCTTCGCCGACGTGGTCAAGAACGACCCGACCGAGAGCTTCTTCCTGGAAACCCCGGACGGCGAGAGCGCGGTGAACGTCGCCGTGCGCAAGCCCAAGGGCGTGATCGCGGTGATCAGCCCGTGGAACCTGCCCCTGCTGCTGATGACCTGGAAGGTCGGCCCGGCGCTGGCCTGCGGCAACACGGTCGTGGTCAAGCCCTCGGAGGAAACGCCGACCACCACCACCCTGCTGGGCGAGGTGATGAACGCGGTCGGCATGCCGAAGGGTGTGTTCAACGTCGTGCACGGCCACGGCCCCAACGCCGCCGGCGAGTTCCTGACCCAACACCCCGGTGTTGACGCCATTACCTTCACCGGCGAGACCCGCACCGGCGAGGCGATCATGACCGCCGCCGCGAAGGGCGTGCGCGACGTGTCCTTTGAATTGGGTGGCAAGAACCCGGGCATCGTCTTCGCCGACGCCGATTTCGACGCCGCCATCGAGGGCACCGTGCGCTCGGTCTTCGCCAACTGCGGCCAGGTCTGCCTGGGCACCGAGCGGGTCTACGTCGAGCGGCCGATCTACGAAAAATTCGTCGCCGCCCTGGCCGACAAGGCCAAGGAGCTGAAGCTCGGCCACTTCGACGATCCCGACACCGACATGGGGCCGCTGATCTCGGCCGAGCACCGCGACAAGGTCGTTTCCTACTACGCCAAGGCGGTGGCGGAGGGCGCCACCGTGGTCACCGGCGGCGGCGTGCCCGAGATGGGCGGGCTGAACGGCGGATCCTGGGTCGAGCCGACCATCTGGACCGACCTGCCCGACGATGCCGCCGTTGTCACCGAGGAGATCTTCGGCCCCTGCTGCCACATCCGTCCGTTCGACAGCGAGGACGAGGTGATCGCACTCGCCAACGACACGCCCTACGGCCTGGCGGCGGCGGTCTGGACCACCAACGCCTCGCGCGCGCACCGGGTCGGCCGGGCGCTCGACGTCGGCATCGTCTGGGTCAATTCCTGGTTCCTGCGCGACCTGCGCACCGCTTTCGGCGGCTCCAAGATGTCCGGCATCGGCCGCGAGGGCGGGGTGCACTCGCTCGAGTTCTACACCGAAATCTCCAACGTCTGCCTGAAACTGTGAGGCCCGAGATGTCCACCAATCCCGACAACGTGCAGAAGGCCGCCGACACGATTTCCGCGGCCTATCGCACCAAGACCCCCTGTGCGCCGATTCGCGACCTGCTGGACGACGGCGACATCGACGCCGCCTACGCGGTGCAGGAAATCAACACCAAGCGCTGGCTTGACGAAGGCCGCAAGCTGGTCGGCCGCAAGATCGGCCTGACCTCGGTCGCGGTGCAGCAGCAGCTCGGCGTCGATCAGTCTGACTACGGCATGCTGTTCGCCGACATGGCGGTGGCCGAGGGCGACAAGGTGGCGCTCGGACGGCTCATGCAGCCGAAGGCCGAGGCCGAGGTCGCCTTCGTTTTGGGCCGCGATCTGCCCGACGAGCAGATCACGCTTTCCGACCTGATCAACGCCATCGACTACGCGCTGCCGTCGATCGAGATCGTCGATAGCCGCGTCGCCGGCTGGGACATCCGCATCCTCGATACCGTCGCCGACAATGCGTCGAGCGGGCTCTACGTGCTCGGCGCGACGCCGATGAAGCTCGACGGGCTCGACCTGCGCAGCTGCGGCATGGTGACGACCCGGCGCGGCGAACCGGTCTCGACCGGGGTCGGCGCCGCCTGCCTCGGCCATCCGCTGAACGCGGCGCTGTGGCTGGCCAAGACCATGGCCCGTGTTGGCCGGCCGCTCACCGCCGGCGATCAGATCATGTCCGGCGCGCTCGGTCCGATGGTCGCCGCCGATCCCGGCGACGTGCTCGAGGTCCGCATCCAGGGCCTCGGTTCCGTCCGCGCTAGCTTCGCCAAGGAGGCCTCGTGATGTCCCAGCCCAAGACCAAGTGCGCCATCGTCGGATCGGGCAACATCGGCACCGACCTGATGATCAAGGTGATGCGCACCGCCGAGCATATTGAGATGGGCGTGATGGTCGGCATCGATCCGGAGTCGGACGGCATCGCCAGAGCCAGACGATTGGGCGTCGAAACCTGCGCCGAGGGCCTGGAAGGGGCCGTCGGCATGCCGGTGTGGAACGACATCGGCGTCGTCTTCGACGCCACCTCGGCCTACGTGCACCGGAAGCACAACGACATCTGCCTCGCCCACGGCAAGCAGATGATCGACTTGACCCCGGCGGCGATCGGCCCGCACTGCATTCCCGTGGTCAACGGCGAGGAGCACCTCGGTGAGCAGAACGTCAACATGGTCACCTGCGGCGGCCAGGCGACGATCCCGATCGTGCACGCGGTCAGCCGTGTCGCCGAACGTGTTCCCTACGCCGAGATCGTCGCCTCGATCTCGTCGCGCTCCGCCGGTCCCGGCACCCGCGCCAACATCGACGAGTTCACCCAGAACACCTCGCGCGCGATCGAGTCCGTGGGTGGCGCCGAGCGCGGCAAGGCGATCATCATCCTCAACCCGGCCGAGCCGCCGCTGTTGATGCGCGACACCGTCTATGTGCTCAGCCAGGGCGCCGAACCGGAGGCGATCCGCGCCAGCATCGAGGAGACGGTGGCGGCGGTGCAGGCCTACGTGCCCGGCTACCGCCTGAAGCAGGACGTGCAGTTCGAGCGATTCGGCGACAACAATCCGGTCAAGATCCCCGGCTTCGGCGAATTCGCCGGCATCAAGTCGTCGGTGTTCCTCGAGGTCGAGGGCGCCGCGCACTACCTGCCGGCCTACGCCGGCAACCTGGACATCATGACCTCGGCGGCTCTGGCCACCGCCGAACGCTGGGCCGCCAGCCGGCCCGGCGCCGCCGCGGCCTGACGGGGAGACGACACATGAGCGACAAGATCTACATCCAGGACGTCACCCTGCGCGACGGCATGCACGCCCTGCGCCACCAATTTGGCCTCGAGCAGGTGGTCGCCGTCGCCAAGGAGCTGGACGCGGCGCGGGTCGACGCCATCGAGATCACCCATGGCGACGGTCTGGCCGGCGACAGCTTCAACTACGGCTTCGGCGCGCACACCGACCTCGACTGGATCGGCGCCGTCGCCGACGCGGTCGAGCATGCCGCGGTGACCGTGCTGTCGTTGCCCGGCATCGGCACCCGCGAGCATCCGAAGGATGCCTTTGCCGCCGGCGCGCGCTCCTGCCGCATCGCCACCCACTGCACCGAGGCGGACACGGCGCAACAGCACATCCCGATCGCCCGCGAGCTCGGCTACGACACCGTCGGCTTCCTGATGATGGCGCACATGAACACGCCCGGGGGCCTGGCCGAGCAGGCCAGGCTGATGGAAGGCTACGGCGCCGAGACCATCTACGTCACCGACAGCGCCGGTGCCCTGTTGCCCGGCGAGGTCGCCGAACGGATCAAGGCCGTGCGCGACGCGATCAAGCCTGAGACCGGTCTGGGCATCCACTGCCACCACAATCTCTCACTGGGGGTTGCCAACTCGGTCGCCGCGATCGAGGCCGGCGCCAACCGGGTCGACGCCTCGCTCGCCGGCATGGGCGCCGGCGCCGGCAACGCGCCGCTGGAGGTGCTGATCGCGGTGATGGACCGGGCCGGGCTCGAACACGGTTGCGACCTCTACAAGCTGATGGACACCGCCGACGACCTGGTGCGGCCGCTGCAGGAACGTCCGGTGCGCGTGGATCGCGAGAGCCTGAGCCTGGGTTACGCCGGGGTCTATTCGAGCTTCCTGCGCCACGCCGAGAACGCCTCCAAGACCTACGACATCGACACCCGCGCCATCCTGGTCGAGCTCGGCCGGCGCGGCATGGTCGGTGGCCAGGAAGACATGATCGTCGACGTCGCGCTCGACCTGGTCAACGCTGCGGAATGAATCGGAAGGAATGAGACGATGAAAGACTTGACCAAATTCACCGAGATCGTCGACGAGGCCGCACGGACCGCCAACGCGATCCCGCAGTTCACCGGCGACAATGAGCTCAACCTGGACGAGGCCTATGCCGTGCAGGTGATGTCGATCGGCCGCCGCCTGGCCCGCGGCGAGCGCCGCGTCGGCGTCAAGATGGGCCTGACCAGCCGCCAGAAGATGGAGCAGGTCGGCGTCTCGGAAGTCATCTGGGGCCACCTCACCGATGCCATGCGGGTCGAGGAGGGCGGCACCGTCGACATGTCGAAGTACGTCCACCCGCGCGTGGAGCCCGAGGTCGCCTACCTGATGAAGAAGCCTCTCGCCGGTGAGGTCAGCCCGCTGGAGGCGTTGGACGCGGTGGAGGCGGTGGCCCCGGCGCTGGAGATCATCGACAGCCGCTACGAGGACTTCAAGTTCGCCCTCGGCGACGTCATCGCCGACAACTCGTCCTCGTCGGGCTTCGTCATCGGGCCCTGGCAGGCGCCGGACACCGATGTTTCCAACCTGGGCATCCTGCTCAGATTCGACGGCCGGCCGGTGCAGGTCGGCTCGACCGCCGCCATCCTCGGCAACCCGATCCGCTCGCTGGTCGCTGCCGCGCGCATGGTCGGACGCTGGGGCCAGCGGCTGGAGCCGGGCGACGTGGTCCTGGCCGGCGGCTCCACCGCGGCGGCACACCTGGCACCCGGCGTGCACGTGCGCGGCGAGTTCCAGGACATCGGCAACGTCGAATTCCGCGTCGCCGCTTAGACAGGAGGGACCGCCATGAGCCGACCCGTCGACGTCACCTTCTTCTTCAACTTCCGCAGCCCCTACTGCTACCTGGCCAGCAACACGGTCTGGGACATCTTCGAGCGCTTCGACACGCGCCTGGTCTGGCGGCCGCTGGGTGGCTGGTCCGGTCGCTCCGATCCCGACCGCGCCAAGGTCAAGATCCCGCTGGTGCGCCAGGACGTGCGCCGCTGGACCCGCAAGCTGGGCATCCCGATGAACCCGCCGCCGATCACCACCGACCCGACCCGCGCCGGCGCCGCCAGCCTGTACGCCGAGCGCGCCGGCGTGCTGAAGGACTACGTCGTCGAGGTCATGCGTACGGAATGGGGCGGCGGCGAGGACATCGGCGAGCCGGACGTGCTGCGCGGCATCGCCCGCCGCATCGGCCTGTCGCCCGACGCCGTGGTCGCCGCTTCGGAGGACCCGGCAAACCTGGCGGTGCTGGAGCGCAACGCCGAGGAAGCGGAATCCCGCGGCGCCTTCGGCGTGCCCACCTTCATCATCGGCGAGGAGATCTTCTGGGGTAACGACCGCCTCGACTTCGTCCGCGATCACCTCGCCGAACTGGGAGCGCAGGCGGCATGAGCGGCCTGCGCTTCTTTCACAAGGACGAGTGCCCGTTCTGCTGGAAGGCGCGCATCGCATTGGCGGAAACCGGCACCGACTACGAGCTGATCACCCTCGGTCCCGGCGATGACCGCGGCGAGCTCGACCGCTTGTCGCCCAGCGGCACCACGCCGGTGCTGGCCGACGACAGGCTGGTGATCTGGGAATCGGCCGTCATTCTCGAATACCTCAACGATCAGTCCGGCGGCCTGTTGATGCCCACCAGCGACCATGGACGGGCGCAGGCGCGCCTGCTGCAGGCCTACTCGGACAGCCAGGCCGCCTAGACGATTTCCTGATCTTCGAGTTTGGTCGAGATGACGCCGACGGTGCGGTCGATGTGCTGCGCCATCAATTCGGCGATGGCCGCGGCGTCGCGGTCCAGCGTCGCCTTGTAGATCGCCTCGTGCTCGGCGTGCACGTCGCGCGGCACGGTGTTGTCGGTGATCGCCATGCGCAGGTAGCGGTTCGACTGGTCATGCAGGATCTTGCGGAAGTTGAGCAGCCACTTGTTGCCGCAGGCGGCGATCAGGGCGTCGTGGAAGGCCTGGTGCTGCGCGCTCCACTCGGCGGCGACCGCGGTCGGGTCGGCGGCGAGGCGGTCCTCGATCTTGGACAGGCGATGGTAGGCGGCGACGATACCGGCCTCCCAGTCGTCGTCGCCCTTTTCCATCGAGCTCTGCACCGCCTTGATCTCCAGCATCTTGCGCATCTCGGCGATGTCGCGGAAATCGTCGAGCGAGATCGGCGCCACGCGGAATCCGCGCTGGCCCTCGGTGGTCACCAGGGCCTCGGACATCAGCCGCGACAGCGCCTCGCGGATGGTGCTGGCGCCGACGCCGAACTCCTTGCGCAGCTGCTCGACGCGCAGGCGGCTTTCCGGCGGATGCACGCCGTCGAGGATGTCTTCCCTGAGACGGCTGAGAACCGCCTCGATCATCGTCTTGGCGCCGTTCTTGGCGCCGGATTTGGCGGCGGCCGCGGTGTCGGGTGTGCTATCGTTCATGGCGGGAGCCGGACCTCGAATCTGTTCCCGAAACAATATGACGAGATTCTTGAAAATTCAAGGAAATTTCAAAAATATCGTTATTTTTATTTACAAACGATATTAATTATGATGTTCTGGTGACTGTCTAACGAGGATCCTTCCATGCCCGACTCAACCGCCAGCGAACCCGTTACGGTCAGCGTCGCGCGCAGGATCCTGCCGGGACGCGAGCAGGATTACGAGGACTGGGTCAAGGGCGTCTCCACCGTCGCCGCCCAGTTTCCCGGCCACATGGGCGTGAACGTGCTGCGGCCGTCGCCGGCGACCAAGGGCGCCTACGTGCTGATCTACCGCTTCGACAGCTACGCCCACGGCCAGGCCTGGGAGGAGTCCGAGGACCGCGCGCTCTGGGTCGGCAAGCTCGCAGGCATGACCGAGGGCGAGGCGACCTACAAGAAGGTCACCGGCCTCGAATTCTGGTTCGACCTGCCGGAAATGCCGGCCGAGATGAAACCATCACCGCACAAGATGGCGCTGGTGCTGATCGTGGTCGTCTTCGTCCTGGTCTACGCGCTGCAGCTGACCCTCGGCGAATGGCTCGCCGACGGCCCGTTCTGGCTGCGCGTGCTGGCCGTGGTCACGGTGCAGGTGCTGCTGATGACCTACGTGGTCATGCCCAGGGTGACGCGGCTTTTGAAGGGGTGGCTGTACGGGGCGGGCGTTTGACGCCTACTCCCACTCGATCGTCCCCGGCGGCTTGCTGGTGATGTCGTAGACCACTCGGTTGATGCCGCGGACCTCGTTGATGATGCGGTTCGAGACGCGGCCGAGGAATTCGTGGTCGTAGTGGAAGTAGTCCGCCGTCATGCCATCCGTCGAGGTCACCGCGCGCAGGGCGCAGACGTAGTCGTAGGTCCGCGCGTCGCCCATGACGCCGACGGTCTGCACCGGCAGCAGCACGGCGAAGGCCTGCCAGATGGCGTCGTAAAGATTGGCGTTGCGGATCTCCTCCAGATAGATCGCGTCGGCCTCGCGCAGGATTTCCAGCTTCTCGCGCGTGATGCCGCCGGGCAGGCGGATGGCCAGGCCGGGGCCGGGGAAGGGGTGGCGGCCGACGAAGCTGTGCGGCAGGCCGAGTTCCTCGCCGAGCGCGCGGACCTCGTCCTTGAACAGCTCGCGCAGCGGCTCGACCAGATCCATGTTCATGCGCTCGGGCAAGCCACCGACGTTGTGGTGCGACTTGATGGTGACGCTGGGCCCGCCGATGAACGAGACGCTCTCGATCACGTCGGGATAGAGCGTGCCCTGGGCCAGGAAGTCGGCGCCGCCGACCTTGTTGGCCTCCTCCTCGAACACGTCGATGAAGGTGGCGCCGATGATCTTGCGCTTCTTTTCGGGGTCGTCGATGCCTTCGAGCTTACCGAGGAACAGCTCGCTGGCGTCGCGGTGCACCAGCGGGATGTTGTAGTGGTCGCGGAACAGGGTCACGACCTCTTCTGCCTCGCCCATGCGCATCATGCCGGTGTCGACGAAGACGCAGGTCAACTGGTCGCCGATGGCCTCGTGCAGCAGCACCGCCACCACCGACGAATCGACGCCACCGCTGAGCCCGCAGATCACCCGGCCGGAGCCGACCTGTTCGCGCACCTTGGCGATCTCGGTCTCGCGGAAGGCGGCCATGGTCCAGTCGCCGCCGCAGCCGCAAACTCTATGTGTAAAGTTCTCCAGCAGCTTGGCCCCGTGCGGCGTGTGCACCACCTCTGGGTGGAACATCAGGCCGTAATAGCGGCGTTCGTCGTCGGCGATGACCGCGAAGGGCGCGCCCTCGGACTGGCCGACGCGGCGAAATCCGTCGGGCAAGCCGATCACCCGGTCGCCGTGGCTCATCCATACCTGCTCCTTGGCGCCGACGTCCCAGACGCCATGGAACAGCTCGCAATCCTCGTCGACATCGACGTAGGCGCGGCCGAATTCGCGGTGGTCGGAGCTCTCGACGCTGCCGCCCAACTGCTCGACCAGGGTCATCTGGCCGTAGCAGATGCCGAGCACCGGGATGTCCATCTCAAAGAGCGCGTCGGGCGCGCGCGGGGTGCCGATGTCGACCACCGAGGCCGGGCCGCCAGACAGGATGACGCCGCGCGGGTCGTAGGCGCGCAGGCTTTCCTCGGTGACCTGGTTGAAGGGGTGGATCTCGGAATAGACCCCGCTCTCGCGCACGCGGCGGGCGATCAGCTGGGTCACTTGCGAGCCGAAGTCGATGATCAGAATGCGGTCGGTCATGAGTGTCTTCACCGGCGGGAGGGAATCGCGTTCGCCGGACTCATAGCCGATAGGGCGGCGCTTCGCCAGTGCGAAGCGCGGTTGCGCCTGCTCAATCCTGCGGCAGGTCCTTGACCATGACGATCCCCGGCACCGGGTGGCCGGCCAGCTCGTAGGTGTCGCGGCCGACCTCGGCCCAGCCGCGCGATTCGTAGAAGGCCTGGGCGCGGTCGTTGCCGACGAAGACCTCGAGCCGCGCCTGCTTGTGGCCGCGGCGCTGGATCACCGTCTCGGCGAGGTCGAGCAGTCGCTTGCCCAGGCCCTGTCCCTGCGCCGCCGGCGCGATCCAGATGTTGGCCAGCCGTGCCGCGTCGACCTGCACGTAGCCGACGATGCTGCCGTCCGCATCGGCGACCCAAAGGTCCGACCAGTCGTCCTCCAAGTCCCAGTGCCGGCCCCGGGCCTCGGTCCAGGCATCGACCGTGGCGTCGGGCACGACGCCGCGGTAGGTGGCCCCGGAAGGGTCTCGCGCAGCAGCGCCTTGAGCCCGTCGATGTCGGCCTCGCGCGCCGGGCGGATGACCGGTTCCGGCCGCTCCGTCATTGCTCGCTTTCCGGCGCCGGCGTGGCGATGCCGATGATCGCGCCGGTGGAGTCCTGGATCATCGCGATGCGCCCGACGGTGGGAACGTCGAACGGTTCCTGCAGAACCGCGCCGCCGGCGCCGGCGACCTGGGCAACGGCGGCGTCGACGTCGTCGACCGCGACATAGGCCCCCCAATGGGCCGGCGTGCCGTCAAACTTGGCGTCGTTGATGTCGAGCATGCCGCCGACCGGCTGGTCGCCCGACTTGCAGACCACATAAGGTCCGGCGCCGACATCCATGGTTTCGAAAGTCCAGCCCAGCGTGGCGCCGTAGAAGGCCTGCGCCGCGGCGGTGTCGCGGGTCATCAACTCGTTCCACCAGAAGGTCCCGTGAGGGGTCATGTGGTTACTCCCTGTTTTGGTTGCTGAAGTGGGCCCCGCCGGCGCCGCGGCCGCGCAGGGTTGCTCGTCCAAGAAGCACCTTATACCATAAATGTTTCTGTTTTGTTTACATTTTTGTGACGCTGAAGTGGGTTTTAGAAAACGCCCGCATCCTGGCCGGCGGCCATGTACAGGCCCAACTCCTCGCATTGCGCCGGGAATTCCTCCTGCCACTCGCCGCGGCAGATCAGCGGTTCCTGCACGGCGCGCCAGCGCAGCCCGGTGACGATGGTCTCGACCCCGCGCCGGGTGCCGGTGCCGTCGTGCCCGGCGCGGATATAGAGCGCGTAGGGCAGGCCCTGGGTCTCCTCCAGGCAGGGATAGTAGGAGCGGTCGAAGAAGTCCTTCAGCGCGCCGCTCATGTAGCCGAGGTTCTCGGTGGTGCCGAGCACGATCGCCTGCGCCGCCAGCACGTCCTCGGGGCCGGCCTCGAGCGGCGCCTTGACCACGACCTCGACACCCTCGATGCCGGGATGTTCGGCGCCGGCGAGCACGGCGTCGCGCAGCCGCAGGGTATTCGGCGACGGCGCGTGGGCGACGATCAGCAGGCGTTTGCGCGCGCTCATCGGGTGATGATCCCGCAACCCCGGGCGGCGATCAAGACCGCTGCGCGGTTCTCGGCTAGACTGACGACCGACCACATCCGGGCCGGGGGAACACCTTTTGCACAATCGCTGGATCATGCTGGCCGTTCTGACCATGGCGCGGCTGGCCATGGGGTTCCAGTTCCAGTCGATCGGTTCGACCGCGCCGTTCCTGGTCGAGGGCCTGGGCATCGACTACGCCTCGGTCGGTTTTCTGATCGGGCTGTTCCTGCTGCCCGGCGTGGTGCTGGCTATTCCCGGCGGGTTCCTGGGCCAGGTGTTCGGCGACAAGCGGGTGGTCGCGTTCGGCCTGGCGCTGATGGCCGGCGGCGGCCTGCTCTCCGCCGCCAGCGAAACCTATGCGACGATGCTCGCCGGACGCCTGACCGCCGGGATCGGCGCCGTGTTCCTCAACGTGATGCTGACCAAGATGACCGCCGACTGGTTCGCCGGCCGCGAGATCGTGCTGGCGCTGGCGATCCTGCTGAACGCCTGGCCGATCGGCATCGGCCTCGCTTTGGTCACGCTGGGGCCGCTGGCGGAGTCGGTCTCGCTGGCGCAGGTGTTCCAGGTCACTGCCGCGGTCGCCGCCGTCGGCCTGGTGCTGGTGGCCTTGCTGTACCGCCCGCCGCCGGATGCCGCCGGCGCTGCCGGGCCGGGCCTGTCCGGATTGTCGCGCCGCGAAATGCTGCTCTGCAGCCTCGCCGGCATCGTCTGGGCGCTGCAGAACGCCACCTACGTGATCATGCTCGGATTCGCGCCGACGCTGATGATCCTGCGCGGCGCCAGCACGGCCGAGGCCGGGTTCATGGTCAGCCTGTCGTCTTGGATCCTGATCGTCTCGGTGCAGGCAGGCGGCATGGCGGCAAAGACACCGGGCCGCGCCAACGCGGTCATCGTCCTCGCGCTGGCCATGTGGAGCGTCGGCCTGGCCCTAATCCCCTGGGCGCCGCTGCCGGCGATCATTTTGATCGGCCTGTGCGGCGGCCTGTCGGCGGCGGCCACCGTGGCGCTGCCGACCGAGATTCTGAGCCCGGCCAGCCGTGGGCCCGGACTGGGCCTGTTCATCACCTGGTATTACATGGCCATGGCCGGACTGCCGCCGGTCGCCGGCCGGCTGCTGGACGCCACCGGCGATCCGCGCATGCCGCTGTTTTTCGGCGCCGTCCTGACGATCTTGGCGATCCCGGTCCTGGCGCTTTTCCGGATCGGTCAGCGCCGTGCCCGAAACCGGGAGATCGATGGCTGACAAGCCGGCGATGATGTCCTACAGCGGTTTGAAAGGAAATTGAATCGGGGGATTCCCAAGGGGCTCGCCCCATGATTCTGTATGCCGAGGCGATTCGGGAGGCAGATATGGGGTATTGCTACGGGAACGATCTTCGGCGCCGGGTTGT
>Ga0209785_1000302_pt1 | contig 16483 bp, 16 predicted proteins | sample WorMetG1BERMUDA2_FD_187403 | JGI IMG/M metagenome (GOLD analysis project Ga0209785, IMG submission 187403) | Marine gutless worms symbiont microbial communities from Max Planck institute for Marine Microbiology, Germany - Inanidrilus... ...
CTCCTCTTCATGAAGCCTCCATATGAAGATTTTTCTTCCAGCATCTCTTTTCAATATGATAAAGCAGTTCTATCAAAAAATGAAAAATTGTTTAGATGCGGATGCTAAAGAGAAACGTTTCTCTACGAAATCAGGAAAGCGTAAACGGCTCTCCCATCGAGTCACTGCAGAAAAATCCCGAGGTCAGTCGGCGCCCTCCCGAGGCCACGCAGCAACCCGATCGCTGCTTCCACCTGCTCCTGGATTGATGTTTCGGCATGAGCCCTGCCCGGATAGAGGCTGTACTGTTTTCGATACTCTTCCGGGGTCGCATTAAGCATCAGCGAATTTGCACCGCAGAGAAGCCCCCTGCCCCTTGCGCCAGGATCAATAGTTTCCAGAGCGGTGGTGACCAGTACAGGACCCTGTTCAGGATAAAGAATTCTGATAAGCGCCAGAACCTTCAACATCTCTTTTTCCCCGCAAACCGGATGATTCGCCAGCGGAGTATCCGGATGAGGAATAAAAGGGCCAAAACTGAACATCGCTGTATTAAGCCCCTCCGCAGCCAGGCGAATATCTTTAACCAGACTCTCTGCAGACTGTCCGGGCAATCCGACAATACTGCCTGTAATAATGAAATACCCGATCTCAATCGCCGTTCGAAGCGTTTCAAGCCTCTCCTCATGAGTGCAACCGGGATGGAGTTGCTCATACAGTTCAGCATCCGAAGTCTCAAAACGCATAAGCAACCCGCGTGCTCCAGCACGATACAGCTCTTCAAGCCCCTCTCTTCCGATCTCTCCTGGGCTGATAATAATCAGTACTGCCCTTTTTCTAAGAATCGCTGCTACAGCTGCTATTAAATCCTCCAGTGGTTGCCCGGTGACTTCACCGCTCTGCAACACAAGCGCCTTAAATCCATAGCCGTCAATAGCAGCGATTGCCGCAGCTTCTATCTCCTCTGCTGACATTCTATATCTGAGCAGCCCCCTGTTTTGCTCAGACAGACCACAATAGATACAGCTCCTGGTGCAGTCACTTGAGAACTCCAGAATACCATGGATACAGCAGCTGTTCCCCTGAAAACGACAGCGGAGAAAATTCGCCGTTTTATACAGGAGTTCCAATTCTGCTTCATTATCCAGGCTGAGGAGGGAAACAGCCTCTTGATCATCAGGCGCCACTCCAGAAGACGCCTTCTTCAAAATCCGGGCCACCTCCGGAGAGCCGCGCTCTTCTACAGGCAGGAGCGAAAGACGAAGATCTTCAGCGCGCAGGTCAAAAAAGGATTCCTTCCATACTGAGAGTACCTCCTGCGCCGCCGCCTCCTGCAAGCGTTCAATCACAAATCCACCCTGCGCATAGACAAAATGCCCTGGCTCCAGACCTTCCAGTTCATTGCGGGCTTTTCTCAATTCTCCGAAATAACTGATGGTGGCCACGCCGGCATCATCTATAGCAACCACTCTTCCTGGTATCGCATAGCACATAACGCTCACTCACAATCAAAAGAAACAAGGCGGATCTCACGACGTGAGCTTCGCCTGATATCCAGCTCTGCCCCCTCTAAGATGGATCCAGTGCTGTTTTCAGAAAAATAGGAGCGAAATATAGATGGATCGATCTCTGTAAACACACCGAGAACCAGGGTCACCTTAATGACCCGTACGGCTTTTTCAAGGTGCGCACGATGCATCAGGTCTTCCATCAGGTCCCGGATCAGATGCAGCTCATGCATACCCCGCCCCCCTGATAATTTCGATAATCCGATCTCCACTCTGACGGACCGGTGTACTGAGTGTCGTTCCAGGCACGGTTTTTTCAGGTTGTATACCAATGAGGTAAACCTCACCACAGGTATCACGATGAATAATTCTGGCCACCGCCTGGACAGGAAATCTGTGCGTACTGAACAAAGCCTCCTGCACATCATCCTCCAGAAGGGTACGAATTTCGCCCGGTTCTCCAGCAAAATCCGCGCAGTCCAGCAGCACTGTTTTTACCGGCGCAATCCCGACAGCGTAATCCACAGCATTCTCAGGGTGCACCCCGGCATCCAGGATTGCTATTTTATCCGAAAGCGGCCCCAGAGCCTGGACAATGTAGGGCCCGACCCCATCGTCTCCAAGAAGAGTATTCCCTATCCCTACGTAAAGTGTTGTCTTATCCTGTTCAGGAGCCAGGACCGCGTCAAGGGTCAGCTTTTTCCTCCATGAAAGCGGACTTTCAGGAAATGCGCAGAACAGGAAATACAGGGATCATACGCCCGAATGAGCATTTCAAGTCTGAGGGTGATATCTTCCTCACTCAAATCAATAATCTGAGGCACAAGAGTGCGCATATCATGCTCGATGTTATTCACATTCTGATTGGTCGGGATGATACAATTGACATGTTCAATCCGTGCATCTGCACTCACAACGTAATTGTGAAACAGAACGCCTCTGGGCACCTCTACCGCACCAACACCTTCCCCGGCGGAAATCGGAATCTCACCTCTCTCGTTGAGCCCGACAACAATCTCTTCTTCCTTATTCACCCCTCTTCCTTTAAGATCCTGAATCAGGGCAATGCAGTCATGATAACAGTGGACACATTCCACAAGCTGAGCAACAGTATTGAGATACGGGTTGGTCGCTTCAGGATCAAGCCCGCAAAGGGCCGCTACCTCCTTCGCTTCCTCTCTCAATTTGTCTGAATTGAGCTTAAATCTGGCCAGGGCTCCGACAGCATAGGAATCGCGGGAAAGACGGGTAAACTTCGCCGAAGAGTGCGATACCATGAACTCGTTGGTGATCTTCCTGTATTCATGCCGGTCCATACGCACTCCATCGGTTGAGCCAATGTCCCCGTAGAGAAGCGGATACTCGTCCTCATCAGATACCAGTGCCACATATTCGGTCTCTCTACTGAAATCCGGAAATTTAAGAGAGAGGAGCAGCTGTACCGTCTCATCCATATCATTCTTCATCCCGGCAAGAACGGAAAGAATCTCGCTCAACGTTTCAGTGGAAGGAAGTTTTGTGAATCCACCCACCACTGTTGTAATAGGATGAACATGCCGGCCGGCCAGCAGAGTACAGATATCATTGACTGTTTTCTTCATCCGTAATGCGCGCCGCACCACCTCATTGTGGGTGTCGATCAGAGGCACAAAACTGCCTACACCGAGAAGGTCAGGAGCAACAAGCAGATAAATATGGAGCAGATGACTGTCCAGGATTTCCAGATGAAGCATTACTTTGCGAAGCAGGATTGTCTGTTGAGTCGGCTGAAAACCTATCGCATCTTCCGCCGCCTGAATCGAAGCCAGAGTATGCCCCACAGCGCAGATCCCGCATATCCGGGAAGTTATATGCTGTGCTTCAAAAATGGAACGGCCGCGCAGCAGACCCTCAAAAAAACGGGGGGCCTCCACAATGTCCAGACGGCACTCTTCCAGCTCTCCATCGGTCACATTGACAACGATATTTCCATGCCCTTCCACCCGGGTCAGATACTCGACATTGACTCTTACATTCTTAGCCATCAGCGTCCTCCTGGCAGCTGTTATACATCCCTGTTCTCTTCAGAATCAAATCCAGAGGGATATCATACTCTTCCAGTACCTCTGTGAGGGCCCCTGTATTGGGATTAGAGACAAGCCCCCGACAACCGTAACAGATATTGCCGTAGTTGGTGCACCAGGAGTTACACCCGGCACGCGTCACCGGGCCGAGACAGGTCACCCCCCGCTCGAAGAGACATTCATTTTCATTAAAGCGGCACTCCACACAAACCGATTTATCAGGGATATGGTACGGCAAACCCGCGAGTGCTGATTTGAGGACCTCGATAAATTCCGGAGGATATACAGGACAACCGGGCACGCTATAATCCACCTTCACCACCGCTTCAACAGGTTTGACCGGTGCAGTATCAAAACAGGAGGCCATCTCTCCATATACATGGGAACGAATCTCTTCAAGATCAAATCTATTCTTCATCCCGTTCACCCCGCCGATATGGGCACAGGCCCCATAAGCGACTAAAACAGCACTCCTCTCCCGGATCTTTTTTATCCTCTCTTCCGCATGCCTGGTGGTGATGCTTCCCTCAACAATCGCCACATCCAGCTTGCCGGGCCATTTCTCACTCATCACTTCTCGAAACTCCACCACATCTACGAGAGACAGGATATCCAGTAATTGCTCTCCCATATTGGCGACCTGAAGCTGACACCCTTCACAACAGGCAAAATCAAAAAAGGCAACTTTCGGCATAGTCATCAAAGCGCCCCCCTGAGTCCCTTAATTCGATCATAGAAAAAAACCGGGCCATCCTGACAGCAATAAATATCATGAATTTGACAATGCCCGCACTTGCCCAATCCGCATTTCATATGCCGCTCCAGCGATACGACAATCCGATTTTCCGGGATGTTCTTCTTCAGAAGCTCATCAATAACAAAACGATACATCACCGGCGGCCCCACAATTACCGCGCAGGTTCGGTCTGGATCAATATTCAAAGGGGGGATAAGGGTCGTGATCAGACCGGTTTGTCCTTCCCAATCATCCTCCGGTTCATCAACAGTCAAAATACAATTAAGATCAGGTCGGGCGGACCAGTTTTGCAGATCATCGGCAAAAAGAACGCTACAGGGATTCTTCGAACCAAGCAAAATATTCACCCTTCCAAAATCCCGTCTATTGGCAGCAACATACTGAATCAGAGAACGAAGCGGCGCGACCCCGCACCCTCCCCCTATCAGCAGGAGGTCCTTATCCTCCAGAGATTCGATTGGAAAGCCGACACCAAAGGGGCCTCGTATTCCCAGCAGATCTCCAGGGACCAGACGGTGCATTGCTCCGGTAAAACGCCCCACTACCCTTACGCAGAGCTGAAACCTGCCATCTGTTTCAGGTGTGGAACAGATAGATATTGGCGCCTCCCCGACTCCGGACAGCGACACCTGCACAAACTGTCCGGGTTCGAAGTCAAAAAAGGAATCATCCTTCATTATCACAGTGAAAAGTGTTTCTATTCCTGTCAATTTCTCAACTGCCAGAATCCTGGCCTCCTGGACCGCATAGCCGGACCGGTTGATCAACACCCGCTCCATCATTCTCCTCCTCCTTTAGCAAGACAGGAGATAGTCTCCTTAAGATCAATCTTTGCCATACAGGTTCTGGAACAACGGCCACAACCAGTACAGAAAAAGCGCCCGAATTTTGCAACAGGATAAGAAAATTTGCGATTGAAACGGTGACGCTTCCTGTCTTGCCTCAAAGCCCGGAAGCTTTCCCCTCCGGCAACTTTTGCAAATGGCTCATTCTGGCAGGAATCCCACACCCTTACCCGCCTCCCGGTAACAAGATCAAGATTGGGAATATCAGCAACATCAAAACAGTAGCAGGTTGGACAGACATTGGTACAGTTGCCACAGGAGAGGCAGCGTCTCCCTATCTCTTGCCAGACAGGATTATCAAACCCTTCCGCAAAAAGAGCTGGAATATCATCCCGGTTGACATCGACCTCTGGATGGAAGACCGCCTCTTTGTTCTTACTGAGCGCATCACGTTCCTTCCGGACCGGGTCATCAGCTGGAGAAAAGAGACCGGCGGAGCTCACAAGTTCATGACCACGCTGTGTGTATGCCATGGCATAAAACAACTCTCCGAGATCGGTAAACATTAAATCACACCCGCCATCCGCGAGATGGTTCCCCATCAGAGCGCAGGAGGCGTATTCATCACAATAGCTGTTACACTCAAGACCGATCAGGGTAATCCGCTCTTTGCGAAGAAGAAAATTGAGATCTCTCGGACGACGGCTGAGCGCAGCATTCAGGCAACCTATACCAGCAAGGTCACAGGTACGGACCGCAAAAAGTATCCGCTCTTCAAGTTCAGCGACACCCTGAATCTGCTGCCCTTCCCTGCTATCAAACTCCCCGAGGGTTTCATATTGCGGGAGAAAGTACTTCTTCGGAGGCAGAATTGTCGGCAGAGCGTTCAAAGCGACCTCTTCAGGGGAGGTTACCTCCTGAAAAGCAAAACTTTTCTCTCCAACCGCAACTGGAGCTGAAACAGGCCCCTGGCGCATCAAAAACTGCAAAAAAGCAGGCAGGTTATCCCGCCTGAGAACATAATCTTCCATCCTCTCCTCCTGCTGGTTTGGTCCATCTCAGAAGCGATGCCGGCTGCCTGGAGCTACACAAGACCTGCATACATAAATATAGTATAAACAAATTATTCATATAATAAAGGTAATAAACGCCGATCTGGATCTTCCATCCAGTTGCATGATAACAGCAGCACCCATCCCTGTCAACAACAATGCAGGGCGAGCCATTTGCGCTGTAGTGCAAATCCCCCTGGTTGACAGGTTTTTCTCGATGGATTTTTGATGGGTTTCCGGGTAAACGTGCTGACTTGCCGGGAAAAGCATATTTCTTTGCCAGAAACCCGCCCCGGGACGGCGTGAATCGCCGTACGCGGCGCCTCCATATGCCGAAAATACTATCAAGGTATTTTCGGATACACAGATCTTTTCTGTCTGTTATTTTCATGACTCTGAACTCTGAATTTGATTCAGGCTGCCTGAACGAGACTGCCTGTTTTATCCTGTTGCCCGGCTTTCAATTGACCAATAGCCATGCAAAGCATGGCTGACATGGCAGGCGACCCACGCAATTTCATCTTTGCCGGCCCTCGAATGAAATGTCGTTCAAAGCCGAAGCCCGGATCAATTGCAGCCTGCCCTCCCTCTGCGATAAAAAGGTCCACACCAGCCTCATGAAGGGTGGTCAAACCGCTACCATCCACTTCTTCCGACTCACTTCCGGAACGCTGAGCTGAATCCGGGCCAGCAGTCCTTTTGCCGGAGGAAATTCCAGAGATGCCCGGAGCTGGGTGCAAAGAATTCGTATTATCTGGAGTCCCATTCCATCACCCATCACAGCTGCTGAAATACCGGAACCGCTATCCTGCACTTCCAGATTTATCTGCTCCCCGACTACATCAAGGGAAATGCGCAAACTGCCGAAGCTGTCTTTCGCGAAAGCGTGGTTGAAAGCATTATCGACCAGTTCATTGATAATCAAGGCAAGAGGTATTGCTATATCAATATCAACCGATACAGGTTCAACATCCAGCAGCACACCAACTTTCCGACTCGCCCCTGGAACAGCTCCAAGACGGGCATAAGTTATATCATGAAAAAGCGAAGCCAGTTCGATATAATTCGTATTCTTATGGCTGATCAGCTGCTCATGGACCATGGCTATAGTCTTGATCCGGGCACGACTTTTACGGAAGTACACAGCCTGATCATCATCAATATCCGATTCCTGCATCTCCAGAAGACTTGCTATTATCTGCATGTTATTTTTGACCCGGTGGTGCACCTCCTTGATCAACATCTCTTTCTCATGCAGCGCCTCAAGCAGCGCATTTCCGGCCTCTACCCGCGTGGTTATGTCCGTAAGATATGCGATGTATCCCCCTTCCTGCAATCGGACAGCCCTTGAAAAAAAATGTCGATACTTTCGGGGAGATTCCTCATAGCAGAACTCGCCACTGGCCATGCCTTCCTGTACCAAACGGCGACGAAAGTCACGGAATTCCCGACCTTTGAGCGGAAGAGCAGACAGATGACGGCCGGTAAAAGCATCACGCTTTAACCCAAAAAACTCTTCCACCATTGCGTTCATTTCTACGATATACCCCTGACGATCCAGAACAATTATTCCGTACGGGGAGACTGCTATAAATGTTTTATACAACAACTCACGTGAACGGAGGGTCCGCTCCACGCCTTTTCTCCGGACATAATTCACGACAAGCAGTATTGCAAGAATGAGAGGAATTAAGCCGGAGGAGACGACAGACAGAATTCGGCTCTTGTATTTCTCAAAGAGTGGTCCGTTGCTGTTGATCACAATCGGGCCTTCTGGAAGCGGTGATTGAGCGATCTTCAGTCGTTTCAGTTCTCTGCTGTCAAACAGATACCTGCGAGGGCTTTTTGTGACAACCGGGGATGCCGCCGGCCCCATACCATCCACTGCACCGGCAAAGAGTGCCGGGAGGAACAACAGCAGTGTGCATAATACGGTTTTCCTGATTTTTGCGGGAGATCGTAAAATTTTCAAAATGCCCTTCCTCTGTACACGTATTCACATACTTCTTAATAGAACCTTTCTCGTAAGTATCCAGCAGGAGCAGAGAAAAACATCCACCCATTTCCATTATTTTCCTGTAAGCAAATTTCGTTACTCTCTCAGGACCGCCTCCCTTGATTTTTTCGATCATCCAGGACAATGCAGCTCCTGCGAGCTGAGAGAGTGCCAGGGAGCCTCATCATAGTGCGTTATATGACCCGGTTTGAGGAGACCGGGAATGGTTGAGGAGATTGAAACAATCGAGGATGCTCACAAAAAAGGGCACCCCCTGGATGGGGATGCCCTTGAACCTGCCCGAGGAAAGGATTACAGAACTCACCTTGTACGCGGGAATCCTGCATAAAGGTAACTGCCACTCTGCAGAAAGTCGTTCACCCAGCTTGCGCCTTCAACTTTGAAGAAATTGCGAGCAAGACCGTTCAGGGTGTACCCGGGTTTAGCTGTCAGAACGATGGATGCTGTATACTCACTATCGGAACCGAAGGTGCCATCAGCAGCAAGAGAACCGCCCGCGTGCAAAACAACAGAGGAATCATCTGGCCAAATTACTCTTCCTGTGTACTCCGCGGTGTCAAAGGTCCTCACAGGCGTTGCGCCGGTAACCGGAGCCAGGTTCGTAATATTGGATAAGCTGATCATAACAGGGGCGGTGGCCCCTGTCACCGGGAATGTGGCTGTGATCAGACCGGAACCCGCATTGTTGCGCACAGCTGTTGCTCCAGCAACGTGGAAGAAATCCGCAGGCACATTGCTCAGGGTATACCTATTGGTAGGGGTCAGGGTGATCGTTGCTGTGTAGAGCGTTGAAGCGCTGAAACCGCTGCCAGGAGCAACTGAAGGAGACCAGGAGACCGTGCCGGTGTACTGGAGGCCCGAAGCCAGGTAATGATAATAAGTATTTGAAACAGGCGTCTCGCCAGTCGCCGGAGGGACAACAGAAAAAAGATTGGAATGCGTGGTTGGACGAAGTGGTGTTGCCGGGAAGATTGCGGTCACAACCCCGGAATCCGCGCTGTTGCTCACATTGGTGGCCCCGGCAACTGTGAAAAAATCTTCAGCAACCCCGGTAAAGGTAAACCCGGGTTGCGGGGTCAGGCTGATCGTTGCCGTATAGCTTGTTCCAGCTATGAAGGTGGCATGGTCAGGGGACCAGCTCACTGTCCCGGTGTACTGGGTGCTCACTGTAAAGCTCCTGACCGGGTTAGCATCAACAACCGGCGCTGGAATGTTCGTGATATGGCTAACAGTAACTGTGGCAGCCGCACTGGTCCCTGTTGCCGGGTATATTGCTGTGTATATAAAATCATCCGGACTCTGGCTCACATTTGTCGCTCCAGCGACAGTGGGCGTGTGGCCGCTGCCCACTTTGTTCAGGATAAATCCGGGTTGAGCAGTGAGAGTAATGGTTGCTGTGTACACTGTGTCCGCTGCAAAGGTGTTTGCCACAGGAGGGGACCAGGTCACTGTTCCTGTATACTGAGGGGCTGTAAAGTTTGTAACAGGGGTTTCGCCAAAATTTGGTAATTGAATTTGTCCTATAGAGAAAATTTCAAAAACTCTGAGGGGTAGTGGGAAGATTGCTGTAATAACTCCGGAATCCGGGCTGTTGCTCACACTGGTGGCTCCTGCAACTGTGAAGAAATCGGCAGGGACCCCTGTCAGGGTAAATCCGGACTTCGGGGTCAGGGTGATCGTTGCTGTATAGTTTGTTCCAGCCATGAAGGTGGCATGGTTAGGGGACCAGCTCACTGTCCCGGTGTACTGGGTGCTCACTGTAATGGTGTGGACAGACCAGCCCCCTACAAGCGGAGCTGCAACACCCTGAATACCGGCAATATCAATTGTTAATGGTCCGGAAGTTTGTGCTCCGGAATCATCATCCGAACAGGCGGCAAAAGCAACCAGCATCAGGATTGCAAAAACGACTGAGAAAATTCGGGGGGGGGGGGAATTGTTTTCATAAAATTTCTCCTTATTTTTTAAAGTTTGTATCCTCTTCCCATCCGGAGAGCCTGAAAGCCTGACACAGGGCAGAAAATCCAATCGCTTTCCGTTTAGCGGAACAGGTACCTGAAATACAGTATAGCCCATTATTGCTGGAAAAACATTTTTTTCTTCACAGATAGAGCGCAGGCCAGGGTGAAGCAGACCACAGGCCAGCCATGCTCTGCTGCAGCTTTCTTCAAACCCGGGGTAGGGTTGGCGATCACCGGTTAAAAAAGTTGACAGGAGGAGCGGGAGAAAGATATACTGAATGTATAAAAAAAGCTGGTTTGTCTGATGAGGAGGCGTCATGGAAATCACGAAACGTTATGAAGATGGGATTGCTGTCTTCACTATCGTTGGTGACGTGAGCATTTTTTATAAGGATACTATAGACACCGCGCTCTCTGAAGAAGTGGATCAGGGAAAGTTTCTTTTCATTTTTGATTTTGCTCAGGTTAATTATATAGATTCTGTTGGAATTTCATTCCTCATCCAGGCCGGGAATATCTCTTATGAGCATGGTAAACGGCTGGCGGTCATTAACGCCAATCCCAGGGTGCGCTATGTGATCGAATTGGCCAGGCTGGATCGTATCATCGGATTGTATGATGATCTGGCGAGCGCTAAAAGCGACCTTGAATAGGCTGTCGCTGCTCAGCTGTCATCAGGTTAGTAGCTACTTATCGTTGAATATCACATCTTTATTCTTGATCAGGTAGCGGATTCCTGAGACCAGGGTGAGGAGTGCGGTGATGCCCATCAGGCTTATCGGGGTGTAGGCGATCACCTTTCCCCAGAACGTACTGCCGCTCCAGGCTGCCCAGAAGAGTACCGGTTCTGCCGGATTAAGGGCGATTCCGTCAAGACGAATTCTGGCATTCAGGACAAGCATCACCAGGACAACCATGATGGTGAGCATTTGCGCCGTGGTTTTGGCTTTTCCCAGGGAGGAGGTGTTTATCGATTTATCCTGGCTGAGCGCGGCGATCCGCAGGCCGGTGATGATGAATTCCCGGCTGAGGATCAGCAGCACAAGCCAGAAAGGGATCAGAAGCTGAGGGATCTTGATAAAGGCGATAAATGCTGCTGCGACCAGAAATTTGTCGGCAAGAGGGTCAGCGAATTTTCCAAATTCGCTCTTTTGATTATAACGGCGGGCTATCTGTCCGTCAAGATAGTCGGTCAGGGTTGCGATCATGAAAATCGCCAGGCTGATTAGCTTTGCGAAGAAGGTATCTTTGAGGATAAAGACCAAAAAAATCGGGACAAGCAGGAAGCGGAGGATTGTCAGGTAGTTCGGGATGGTCCATCTCATGGTTCTTCTCCATAAAGGTCGTATTCAGTAGCCCGGAGAATTTTCACCGGAATGATTGTCCCTGTAATATCCTGCTTTTTTGAAGAAACTACCACACAACCGTCAACATCCGGAGCATCAGCAGGAGAGCGGCCTATAAAGAGATTTTCCTCCCCTTTGACTCTCTCCTCAATCAGGACCGGCAGGATTGTTCCGCATCTCTTCGCCAGCAGATCTGCAGAAATTTTTTTTTGCAGCCGCATCACCCGGTCAAACCGTTTGCTGATCACTGTGTCAGGGTGAGGTCGTGCCTCAGCGGCTCTTGTGCCCTCCTCAGGAGAGTAACGGAAAGCACCCAGTTTGTCAAAGCGGAGTTCTTTCAGGCGGTTACAGAGCAGCTGGAAGTCTGTCTCATTTTCATCCGGATAGCCGACGATAACGGTGGTGCGGATGGTCGCCTGTGGGGAGAGTCCGCGGATTGTGGCGCAGAGTTCGCTGATTCGCTTCCAGTCGGTTTTCCGACCCATCCTATCCAGAATCGGATCAGAAAGATGCTGAGTCGGCAGATCAAAGTAGGGGAGGATTTTTCCTCCGGAGCACATCACCTCAATGGTTTTCTTACGGAGGTGGGCAGGGTGCAGATACAGGGCGCGTATCCAGGAGGTCTTTTTGTTTTTTGAGATATCCTGGAGAAGGTCCTCCAGTCTGTACTCTGGATTATCCGGATCTGAGTACATCGTTGTGTCCTGAGAGACGAGGTTGATTTCCAGAATCCCCATCCTGCTGGCCAGTATTTCGGCTTCCTTCAGGATGGCTGCTGCCGGTCGGGGGCGAAAGCCGCCCCGGATGATAGGTATTGCGCAGTAAGAGCAGCGGTTGTCGCACCCTTCCGCTATTTTGAGGTAGGCGCTTCTGCCTCCAGGAAGCAGGTCGTAGCCAATGGCCGGGTTATAGGGGGTTGCCGGGTGTGGATTAACAACAACCCTCTGTTTTTCCAGCTGCTCTACCAGAGTTGCGGCTGCGTCTGTACCGAAGAAGCCATCCACTTCAGGCAGCTCTTTTGCAAGTTCTTCCGCATTGCGTTGAGGGAAACAGCCGCACATGAGGAGCTTTTTTTCAGGATACTCTTTTTTTATCTCGCCCATATGGAGGATGGTCTCTATTGTCTCTTCTTTTGCTGGAGTGATAAAAGCGCAGCTGTTGCAGATGAGCAGATCCGCATCAGCAGGCTCCTTTGTCCGTATCCACCCGGCCTTTTCCATGCTGTCAGCTATCCCTCGTGAGTCCACCTGGTTTTTAGCGCAGCCCAGGGTGAGTAGAAAAAAACTGCCGGCCACCTGTTACTGGATCCGTTCGTACTTAAGATGGAAGAGTCCGTCATCTGGATTCTGCCTCCATTTGAACAGCAGCCCGATAACAGCCCTGGAGGTCTGGATATCCATACTTTTGTTGTTCAGGTTGAGGTTCAGATTGAAAGGGTTGCTTGCCGATATCTGGATGGAGTTTTTCGCCAGAATGGAGATGGAGGAGCCGGCATTCAGCGCCTTGCTGCCTCTCTCCTGTCTGTCTTTTATCCAGTTGACTGTGCTAAAGCCTTTCGCTTTGATGGTCAGCTTGATTGCTGTCCGTTTCTGTGACTTGAAGATGGTGTTGCCTTTGATCGTGACCGCCCTGGGGCCTCTGTCTGTCCGGCGGTTGTTCTCCCGGGCGTTTCTGATGCGTTGTGGGACCCTGGAGAGAGAGACGAAGGCCCCATCATTCGAGATTTTTGTCACTTTGATGGAGAGCTCGGAGCGGAGGTCTCCGTCAAAGTCCCACATTTTCCTTCCCCCTTCAGGAATTATGTAGCGTGTGTTCATCAATCTGATTATGAGTGCAGTATTGGAGGTTTTTTCAATGACCAGGCTTTTTTCCGCGTCATCCACCGGGAAGGCGTAGATTTCGCCGGGTTTGAAGAAACGGGCCACCGTTACCCCCCGGTATATATTCCCTCTGAAAGGGGGTGTGCTGGTGATGGGAGGAGGGGTATTGGTATCGGTGAGTATCGTATTGTTCCCGGGTTTCTCGCCTTTGAGCAGCAGGGCGGTGAGCCCTCCGATTCCGATCAGAGCCAGTATAGTGAGGAGGAGAGCGGAGTTGAAACCGCCAGGGCTCGGTGCTGTGAGCTCTTCGTATGGAGCCGGCGTTTCCTGCAGGATTGTTCTTTTATAGACATCGATCATCCGGTCCGGGTCAATATCAAGATAGGAGGAGTAATTCCGGATAAATCCCAGGATGTGCGTTTCACTGGGGAATATATCATAGTTGTCGCTTTCAAGTGCTTCCAGATAGCGCTTCCCCATATTGGTCTGGAGCACTATCTCATTTATGCTGATTCCTTTTTCTTCTCTGCTTGTCTGGAGGATCTGTCCAATGGTTTCCAAAGGCACCACTATCTCCTTTTATTCATGTACGCAGCAGGCAGGATGGTGTTCTTGATGGTCTGGATGTTTTTGTCCGGCATATCGAAGTGGAAGAGCTCTTCAGCCAGGGCCGGGGTGGAATTCTGTTTGATGTCTGTAAAGGCGATGCTGACTTTCCGGCCGTTAACAGTTTCTGATTCCACTCTTGTGATCAGGTATGTTTTTTTGTCGACCCAGAGTCTGATTGTCCGGAAACCGATTTTTGTCACTCTGGGTTTAAGGTCAAAGATGTGGAAGGTCGGGTTGGTTTTACCCCCGGGAGAGAAGCTGAAGCTATAGTCGCGGCGCAGGTGGCGCAGGGATTTCCCGGTGCTGTTGAGAAGCATGTTGAACTTTTTGTCTGATTTGATCAGTTCCTGTTCAGCTACAATACCATGGCGGGGCACCATGATCCAGAGCGTTTTGCCGTTGGTCACCAGCTGGTAGTCATCTGTCATGCTCTCAAGTTTGAGGAAAAAGGGTTTCATATAGAAAATTTTGCCACTGCTGCTGTACGTGCCGTTGGAAAGGCGGTATAAGGCGGAAAAGTCCTGCAGCCTGCTCAGGGCGTGTTCCATTCTCTTTATCACACTCCGTACAGTGAGTATTCTGGGACGGGCGGCCACCGGGGCAGCTGCCAGCAGAAGCAGCACGAGAGAGGTCCCTGAGGACCATTTTTTCAAACCGGGCATATCAGTATCCTTGGGCGTGGCATTATTGCTGCATATAATTTAATATAGAGTGAGAAAGCGGTCAATCAGGCTGCTTACTGAGGGTTCAGTCAGCCGCCGCCCCGAGCATTCCGGGTAAGCACTATGCTCATCGTGATCGGTCTGGAGCTTTATCAGATACTCCGGTCGCTCACATCAGGATATCCCTGGGCTTGCTCCCTTGTTGTGGGCCGATTATGCCCTCTTCCTCCATCAGTTCCACCATGCGTGCAGCCCTGTTGTATCCTATTTTCAATCGGCGTTGCAAATAGGAGGCGGAAGCGCGTTTGCTCTCCAGGACGATATCCACCGCCTCCTTAAACAGAGGATCATCGGTTTCCTCTGAGCCAGGAGCGTGATTTTCCTCTTCCTCTGCCGGCGTTTCCAGAATCTGCATCTCATATTCCGGTTCACCAAGAGAGCGCAGGTATTCGGTGGTCTTATCGACTTCTTCTTCTGAGAGGAAGGCGCCCTGAACACGGATTGGGAAGGGGCTGCCAGGCCCGACAAAGAGACTGTCACCTTTACCCAGAAGTTTATCCGCTCCGTTGGAATCCAGGATGGTTCTGGAGTCGGTGGAAGAGGCAACCTGAAAGGCAATGCGTGCCGGAAAGTTGTTTTTGATCACACCTGTGAGCACATCCACCGAAGGCCGCTGGGTGGCAAAGATGAGGTGGATGCCGACAGCCCTGGACATGGCTGCGAGTCTGGAGATGGAATCTTCAATCTCTTTTTTTGCGAGAATCATCAGGTCAGCCAGTTCGTCGATCACCACTATCAGATAAGGCATCTTTTTGTAGTCTTCTGCAGCCATCTGCTCAGGTATCGGTTCCCGTGCTGCGATTTTCTGGTTGAAGCTGGTGATGTTGCGTGTGCTGAGCAGCTGGAGGAGCTGGTAGCGACGCTCCATCTCTTTGACCAGCCACCTGAGGGCCATGATCGCAGCCCGCGGTTTGTTGATCACTGGAATGAGCAGGTGTGGAATGCCGTTATATGGCGCCAGCTCCACGTATTTGGGGTCAACGAGGATAAGTCGAACCTGTTCCGGGCTCATGTTGAACAGCAGGCTGCAGATGATCCCATTGACGCAGACCGATTTGCCGGAGCCTGTTGTTCCGGCGATGATCAGGTGCGGCATGCTGGCCAGATCCGTCACTTCCGGTGAGCCGGAGACGGTCTGTCCCAGAGCCACCGGAATGACCGCTTTGCTGTCGCGGAAATCGGCTGATTCCAGAATATCTCTCAAAGTTACCATGGAACGCTTTTTGTTGGGCACTTCAATACCGATTGCTGATTTACCAGGTATGGGCGCTTCAATCCGGACGCTGGCAGCGGCCAGATTAAGGGCGATATTGTCCTGCAGGGTGACCACTCTGTTGAGTTTCACTCCCGGAGGGATGGACATTTCAAAACGGGTTATCACCGGGCCTCGGCGGATATTGGTGACAATCGCTTCAATGCCGAATTCTTGAAAGGTTTGCTCCAGCAACCTGGCGTTGTGGTGTATCTGCTCTTTAGTCTCTTCATCCATGATATTGGTTGATTTGGCCAGGAGAGTGCTGTCCGGAATATGGTAGATGAGCGGCTCTGGAGGGGAGGGGGGATCGTAAAACTGCTCCTGAGTCCACTGCTGTTCATCAACAATCGGCACGACTTCAGCCGCTGTTTCGTCTGCAATGTTTTCATAAAGGGCTGTTGCTGTATCCGGAACGGGCTCTTTCAGAGGTGTGGCAGCGGGGAGAGCTGCTTCAATAACAATTTTCGTGAACAGAGGGGCAGGCTGCCCGTTTTCCAGCGCCTGTTCCTTGAATTTTTTCAGCAGTTCTTGACGGGATATTCCGGCTTTGAAGATCATGCTGTTGTCGAGCGGAGCTTCTTCCAGTAGTTTCCCCTGGCCGTTGTTGAA
>Ga0209785_1000305_pt1 | contig 16427 bp, 15 predicted proteins | sample WorMetG1BERMUDA2_FD_187403 | JGI IMG/M metagenome (GOLD analysis project Ga0209785, IMG submission 187403) | Marine gutless worms symbiont microbial communities from Max Planck institute for Marine Microbiology, Germany - Inanidrilus... ...
GGCTCAAGCCACCCTCAATCGCATCCACCACACGCTGCCGAAGATCAATCCCGTACGCCCAGCCCATGAAAACCTCCCTGGCCAAAAACACCAGGGCAGGGAATCAGACATCGGTTAAAAAGGATTCAACGTTCGTCAAATGTGCTCTAGGTTCCCTCCCGCCGCGGCCAGGTCAGCAGGAAGTAGCCGAGGAAGGCGCCGGCGCCGCACAGCGCCACCACCACGACCATGGGGACCTGGGTGCCGTCGTCGAACTGCCCGACCAGCAGGCTGGCCGCCGCCGAGATCATCATCTGCGCGAACCCGATCATCGCCGAGGCGACCCCGGCGGTGCGCGGGAACACGCTGACGGCACCCGCGCCGGCGTTGGGCAGCAGGATGCCGTGGCCGAAGGTATAGAGGGCCATTGGCGCCACGATCGCCGCCAAGTTGGCGAAACCGGCCAGGGCCAGCCCGGCCAGCAGCAGGCCGCCGGTCATGGCGATCGCCGTGCCCAGCAGGACCATGCGGTCGATGCCCAGGCGCAGGGTGATGCGCCCGGCGATCATCGCGCCGGCGATGAAGCCGAGCACGCCGATGGCGAAGAAATAGCCGAAGTTCTCCGGCGCCACGCCGAGGAACTCGATGACCACGAAGGGCGAGCCGACGATGAACGCGAACAGGCCCGAGAAGCCGAATCCGATCGCCAGCAGGTAGCCGAGGTAGGCCGGCGAGCGGAACAGCGCCAGGTAGGCGGTGATCAGGCGTATCGGGTCAAGCGCCGCCGGATCCTTGTGCGCGTTGGTCTCGGGAAGCTGGGTGGCGACCGCGAGCAGGACCAAGGCCCCCAGCCCGGTGAGGACATAGAAGATCCACTGCCAGCCCAGGCCGACCGCCAGGTAGCCACCCAGCACCGGGGCGATCAGCGGGGCCAGCGCCGTCGCCATGCCGATGTAGGCCATGGTCCGTGCGGCATGGGCGCGGTCGAACACGTCGCGCACGAAGGCGCGCAGCATCACCGTGCCGGTGCAGGCGCCGAAGGCCTGGGCGAAGCGCGCCGCGATCAGCGCCTCCAGGCTCTGCGCCAGCGAGCAGGCGGCGCTGGCCAGCAGGAACACGGTGACCCCGCCGATCAGCACCGGACGCCGGCCGAACCGGTCCGACAGCGGCCCGTAGACCAATTGCGCGAAGGCGAAGGCGATGAAGAAAACGGTCAGGGTCAGCTGCAGGCCGGCGGCGTCGGTGGCGAAGAAGCGCGTCATCTGCGGCATCGCCGGCAGGTACATGTCGGTGGACAGCGGCTGGAACATCGTCACCGCGGTCAGGATCGCCAGCGCGGCAACGGAGGTAGGTCGCAGCATCGCCTAAAGGTCGATCCGGCTACCGGTTCGCAGCGAATCGAGGATGGCCAGTGTGGCGCGCGAGGTCTCGATCAGCTCGGCCTCGTCGATCGGCGCCGGGCCGCCCGAGATGACCGCGTCGGCGAAGGCTTTCAGCGCATTGGCGAACCCCTTGTCCTGGGTGCCGCTCGACTTGTCGCCGCCGGTGTCGGCGTAGCGGCGGAAGTCGTCGATGGTGACCACGCGGCCGCCCGAGAAGCCCTCGATCAATTCCTTGCTGTAGGCGCTGTCGCCGAGCGCCGTGTAGGCGATGGTGGCCAGGCTGCCGTCGCTGAAGCGCAGGGTCGCGGTGACGTCGTCGCAGACGCCTTCCGCCGCCGCCGCCGCGTCGGCCTGCACCCAGGCGATCGGCGCGCCGATCAGGTAGCGGGCCAGGTCGACGAAGTGGCACACCTCGCCGACGACACGGCCGCCGCCCTCGCCGGCATCCTGGATCCAGCTCGACGGGTCGACGCGCCCGGCGTTGATCCGCAGCAGCAGGAACTTGGCGCCGCCGGCGTTGGCCAGGGCGGCGCGGACCTGGATCGACATCGGCGCGAAGCGGCGGTTGAAACCGACCTGGAAGAAGCCGGTGGAGCCTGCACGTGCCGCCGCCACCGCATCCAGCTGCGCGTGATCCAGCGCCAGCGGCTTCTCGACCAGCACCGCCTTGCCCGCGGCCAGCGCCCGCGCCGCCAAATCGGCGTGGCTGTCGTGGCGGGTCGCGATCAGCACCGCGTTGATCGCCGGGTTGTCCAGGACTTCGGCCTCGTCGGTTGTCGCGCGCGCAAAGCCGAAGGCCTTGCGCGCCTGCTCGGCGCCGGGGCCGCGGCGGGCGGCGACGGTGTGCAGCTCGACCCCGGGAGTCTTTTTCAGCTCCGGCAGCAGCACGGCGCGGGCGAAGTTGCCGGCGCCGATGACGCCGAGCACGCATTTGTCCGCCGGGGCCGCCGTCGTGGAGAAGGTCGCGGGCGCGGGTTTTGCCGGTTCCTCGGGATAGGTCAGCACCACGCCCAGATGCTTCTCGCCGCCGCCGGTGATCATGACGTAGGCCTGCTCGGCGTCGGTCAGCGCGAAGCGGTGCGTGGTCAGGGCGGCAACGTCGAGACGTTGTGGCCGGTCCGGCGCCATCAGGCGCACGCATTCGGCCAGGTTTTCGGTCTCGGTCCAGCGTACCCAGCCCTCGGGGTATTTGACCTGGCGGCCCTCGTAGTCGGGGTCGTAACGTCCCGGTCCGTAGGAGCGCGACACGATGACCGACAGCTCCTTCTGCATGAACGCGGCGTAGGGGAACTCGGTGCCGGTCAGGCCGACCATCACCACCCGGGCGCGGTCGCGCGCGAGCGCCGCTGCGGTATGGAAAGGCTCGCTCGATTGGGTCGCCGCCGCGATCAGCACGCCGTCGCAGCCACGCCCGCCGGTCAGCCCGCGCACGACCCCGGCGGCGTCGCCATCGCCCAGGTTCACCGTCGCCTCGGCGCCCAGCTCGGCGGCCAGGTCGAGCCGCTCGCCGTCGTAGTCGAGCGAGATCGCCCGGACGCCGCCGAGGGCCAGGATCTGCGACGCCAGCTGTCCCAGCAGTCCGGCGCCCAGAACCGCCACGACGTCGCCCAGGCCGGCCTCCAGGTTGCGCACCGCGTGCATGGCGATCGCCGCCAGCGTGCCGTAGCAGGCCTCCTCGTCGGCCACGCCGTCGGGGATCGGCGCCGCCAGGTTGCGCGGCACCACGTTGAGCTCGGCGTGGTTGGCCAAGCCGGCGCCGGCGACCGCGACCCGCTGGCCGACGCGGAAGGCGCCCTCGAGCTCGGCGCCGACCTCGAGAACCGTGCCGGCCGCCGAGTAACCCAGCGGCAGCGGCTCGTCGAGCCGCGCCAGCACCGAGCGCAGGGTCGCGCCGATGCCGTCGCGCCGGGCCTTGTCGAGCACCTTCTTGACCAGGTCGGGGCGCGCCTTGGCCTTGCCGGCCAGGCTTTTCTGTGCGAAGTCGACCAGCATGCGTTCGGTCCCCGCCGAGATCAGCGAGGCGCGGGTCTGCACCAGCAGGTGCCCGGGCCGCGCCTGCGGCCGGGGAACCTCGCGCAGGCCCAGCTTGCCGTCGCGGGTGTTCTGGATGACCTGTTTCATGTCCTCTTCCAGCGGCGGAATCGCCGTCACCCGTTTTACCCTGTTTTTGAAGGGCTTGGCAAAAAATCCCTCGGATACCCACCAGGGGGTCGATTTGTTTTGCCGGGGGACCGCGCGGCAGGTATTTAGGGCCACATCATGTGTGGCTTGGCTGCCCTTTTTGCCTATCACGACGACGCTCCGCCAGTGGACGAGGCCGAACTGCGCGTGATCAACGCGGCGATGACCGCGCGCGGCCCCGACGGCGAGGGCCACTGGACCAGCGACGACGGCCGCGTCGGCCTGGCCCACCGGCGCCTCGCCATCATCGATCTCAGCGACGCCGGGGCGCAGCCGATGGTCTATCGGCCGGGCGGCGCGGCGGGTCCGGCCTACCACATCACCTACAACGGCGAGATCTACAATTTCCGCGCCCTGCGTGCCGAGTTGGAGGCCGAGGGCGCGCGCTTCCAAAGCGAATCGGATACCGAGGTGCTGCTGCACCTATACCACCGCGACGGCGCCGGGATGGTCGAGCGGCTGCGCGGCATGTTCGCGCTGGCGATCTGGGACGAGGCGCGGCGCGGCATGCTGCTGGCGCGCGATCCGTTCGGAATCAAGCCGCTGTATTATGCCGACGACGGCCGCTCCCTGCGCATCGCCTCGCAGGTCAAGGCGCTGCATGCCGGCGGCCGTGCCGGGTCCGGGGTCAACGCCGCCGGGCATGTCGGGTTCTTCCTGATGGGCGTGGTGCCCGAGCCGCACACGCTGTACGCCGACATCAAGGCGCTGCCGGCCGGGTCGACCCTGTGGGTTGACGAAAACGGCCCGGCTGCGCCGCGGCGCTACTACGACCTGGCGGCGCGCCTGCGCCAGCCGCCAGAAATCACCGCGACCGACCTGCGCGAGGCGCTGCTGGACAGCGTCCGCCACCACTTCGTCAGTGACGTCGAGGTCGGCGTGTTCCTCTCGGCCGGGCTGGATTCGACGACGCTGACCGGGCTCGCTTCTGAGATCAAGGGCGCCGAGCTGCGCACCCTGACGCTGGCCTTCGACGAATACACCGGCACGGCGCAGGACGAAGCGCCGCTGGCGCGCCGGGTCGCCGACCTGTACGGCACCCGACACCACGAGGTCCGGCTGCAGGCGGACGAATTCGCCGCCGAGCGGGACAACCTGCTGACGGCGATGGATCAGCCGACCGTCGACGGGGTCAACGTCTATTTCGTCGCCCGCGCCGCCGCCCAGGCCGGCCTCAAGGTGGTGCTGTCGGGCACCGGCGGCGACGAGTTGTTCGCCGGCTACAACGTGTTTGAGCGGGTGCCGGCGACCCATCGGGCGATGCGCCTGATCCACACCCCGGGACCGGTTGGCTGGGCCGCCGGCGCGGCTGCGCTCCCTGCGTCACCCGTCGCCGAAAAAATCCGGACTGTTCAAGTTCGAGCCGACGGTGCGCAACGTCTACACGCTGCTGCGCGGGATCTACATGCCGTGGGAACTGGACCGGTGCCTCGATCCCGACCTGGCCCGCGCGGGGCTGGCCGAACTGGACCTTTATGGCGGGATCGACACCCAGGACGCGGCATCAGACGATGTTTCGCGGGCGCGGGTCACCGCCTTCGAGGCCGGCCTTTACATGCGCAACCAGCTGCTGCGCGACGGCGACTGGGCCGGCATGGCGCATTCGCTGGAAATCCGCGTGCCGCTGGTCGACCGGGTGCTTTATGAGCACGTGTTGCCGGCGCTGCACGGACCGCGGCCGCCGCTCAAACGGGACCTGGCCGGAACGCCGGCGCGGTCGCTGCCGGACGCGGTGCTGAACCGGCGCAAGACCGGCTTCCACGTGCCGATGACCCGCTGGCTGCCCGGTGTGCAATCGGCGCACAACTTCGACCTGCGCGGCTGGTCGCGGGTCGTCTACGAGAGTTTTGTAAGGTAGCGATCGGAAGCGCGGTCAGGCGCCCGATTCGGCCTGCTGCGCCGCTTCCTGCTCGGCGATCTTGGCGCGGACTTCGTCCATGTCGAGTTCGCGCACCCGCGCGATCAGCTCCTCGAGGCCCGATTCCGGCAGCGCGCCGCCCTGCAGGAACAGCAGGATCTTGTCGCGGAACACGCCGATCGTGGGGATCGAGCGGATGCCGAACTGAGCCGCCAGGTCCTGCTCGGACTCGGTGTCGACCTTGGCGAACACCAGATCAGGGTTCTTGTCCGAGATCTTGTCGTAGGTTGGCGCGAACATCTTGCAAGGGCCGCACCAGTCGGCCCAGAAATCGATCAGAACGATTTCGTTGTCGGTGATCGTCGCCTCGAAGTTGTCCGAGGTCATTTCCAGGGTCGCCATGGCAGCACCTTTCAAGGGAAAAATTTATTAGGTTTGGCTAATGTAGTCCTGTCGCGGAGATGTTGCCACCCCCTTACCAGCGCAGGCAGCTTAGAGCATAGTGCGGAAATAGGGAATCGTCTGCTCGAGGCCCTCGCGCAGGGCCACGTTCGGCTGCCAGCCAAGGGTCTCGCGGGCAAGCCGGATGTCCGGCTGGCGCTGGGTCGGGTCGTCCGCCGGCAGCGGCTTGGTGACCAGCTCGGAGCGCGAGCCGGTCAGCTCGATCACCAGTTCCGCCAGTTCGCGGATGGTGAACTCGACCGGATTGCCCAGGTTCATCGGCCCGGTCGCGCCGTCGGCGGCCATGAAGCGGACGAAGGCCTCGACCAGGTCGTCGATGAAGCAGAACGAGCGCGTCTGGCTGCCGTCGCCGTACAGCGTGATCGGCTGGTCGCGCAGCGCCTGCATGATGAAGTGCGACACCACGCGGCCGTCGTTGGGGTGCATGCGCGGGCCGTAGGTGTTGAAGATCCGCGCCACCCGGATGTCCATCCCGTACTGCCTGTGATAATCGAAGAACAGCGTTTCGGCGCAACGCTTGCCTTCGTCGTAGCAGGCGCGCGGGCCTATCGGGTTGACGTTGCCGCGGTAGTCCTCGGGCTGCGGATGCACCTCGGGGTTGCCGTAGACCTCGCTGGTCGAGGCCTGCAGGATCCGTGCCCGCGTGCGCTTGGCCAGGCCGAGCATGTTGATCGCGCCGTGCACCGCGGTCTTGGTCGTCTGTACCGGGTCGTGCTGGTAGTGGATCGGCGAGGCCGGGCAGGCCAGGTTGTAGATCTCGTCGACCTCGACGTAGAGCGGAAAGGTGACGTCGTGGCGGATCAGCTCAAAATGCGGGCTCGCCAACAGGTCGGCGATGTTGTCCTTGGTGCCGGTGAAGAAGTTGTCGACGCAGAGCACGTCGTGGCCGTCGGCCAGCAGCCGCTCGCACAGGTGCGAGCCGACAAAGCCGGCGCCGCCGGTGACCAGGATCCGTCGCCGCAGATACATCTATTGTGTCCCTCCTTGGTGCCCCGCCTTTGGGGGGGGCGTGACGCGGGCTCAACCTACATCCCCAAGGCCCCGGAATAAAGCGGATTTCGCCCGTTTCAGGTTTGCAGGAAGCGCCGCCGCGTGCCGTCCAGCGCCAGGCAGGTCAGTCGGTCGCTGCGCCAGGCGCCGGTGTCGATGCCGATGCGGTTCGGCCGCACCTCGGGGCTGCCTGTGATGGTGTGGCCGTGGACCACGATCTGGCCGAAGTCGTCCTCGCAGTTGAGGAAGCGGTTGCGGATCCACAGCAGATCCTCTTCGCGCTGCTTCTCGATGCGCACCCCCGGCTTCACCCCGGCGTGCACGAACAGGTAGTTGCCCTCGCGGTGCCAGGGCACGAGGGCGCGGTAGAACGCCTCGTGCGCCGCCGGCAGCGACTCACGGAAAGCCCGCTGCAGCTTCTTCGCCTGCTGCGGCGCCGACGGCAGGTAGGTCATGTCGTGGCCGTAGCTCTCCAGCGTCTGGATGCCGCCGTTCATCAGCCAGGCGTCGAGATAGCGGGTGCTGTCCAGGAAGCGCAGCAGGAAATCCTCGTGATTGCCCTTCAGCATCACGTATTCGAAGCCCTCCGGCGGACCGTCGAGCAGCAGGTCGATGGTCGCGGCGATGTGCGGGCCGCGGTCGACGTAGTCGCCGAGGAACACGATGACCCGGTGGCGCTCGCTGGCTTCGGCGGCATCGGCGACGATCTGGTCGAGCAGGTTGCGCACCAGATCGACCCGCCCGTGCACGTCGCCGATGGCGTAGATGCGCTTGTCGATCGGCACGCGCGGGTTTTCCGGCGTTCTTGCCGGTGCGCCGCGGCCGCTCGTGAGATTGCGAAGCCAGTTCATCGTGCCGATATCATGACCCTCCCGGGGGCCGCCCGCAAGGCGCCAGCGCCGCGCCCCGCACCCGGGTCGGGGGGGCGGATGTAAGGGTGTGTTAAGGCCTTCCTCGCTATGATCGCACCGGGGTGCGCCCGGCCCGCGGGGCGGGCGCCCGCGCGTGATCGCCGAGGGACGACGGAAGAACCATGGCCGATACCGGGATTCTGGCCAAAATGCCGGGCAGCGACGCCGTTCTGGAAGAGGACCTGCTACGCGATCAGGTTCACCGGATCGGCGAGAACCCGGCCGGCGCCTATGCCGTGCACGTGCATCTGTCGGACCTGCGCGCGAGCAACCGCCAGTCCAACTTCATCCGCATCGCCGCGCGCTCGTTCGAGGGCGTGCTGAACAACTTCGAGGCCCGGCTGTTCCGGCTGTCGAACGCGGATCTGGTGCTGCTCTGCCGCGATGTTCCGGTCGAGGAGGTCGAGCCGGCGCTCGACAAGGTGCGCGCGCTGTTCAGCGAGGATCCGCTGGCGCAGATCGAGGAAGGTTCGCTGGATGACATGTTCAGCAGCTGGTACGACCTGTCTGAGCCCGGTGACTTCAACACCTTCCTGGCGATCACGCTCGACCTGATCGCCGAGGCCGAGGAGCGCCGCCGCCGCCGCTCGGAAAGCCTGGCGGTCAGCGGCGCGACGCAGATGGAGGGCGCGCCGCTGGAACCGCAGGCGCTGGCGCAGATCCAGGAACGCCTCGCCGACGTCCGCATCGACGACCTGATCCAGGCGCAGTCGGCGATCAGCATGGCGCCCGGTGGCGGCATCCTGTTCCGCGAGCACACCGTCTCGATGCCGGGCCTGCAGCTGCGCGTGGCGCCGGAGATCAACCTGCTCAGCAACGCCTGGCTGTTCCAGTTCCTGACCGAATCGGTCGACCGCCGGCTGCTGCTGATCGTCGCCCGCATCGGGCTTGCCGCCACCGCCCATCCGATCAGCCTCAACCTGAACGTCAGCACCGTGCTGTCGCGCGACTTCCAGCAGTTCGTCCGCGCCGTCGAAGACAGCGCCAAGGACACGGTGATCGAGTTTCAGCTGATCGACGTGTTCGCCGACGTCGGCACCTTCCACTACGCCCGCGACATGCTGCACGAAAAAGGTTTCCGCGTGTTGATCGACGGCCTCAACCCGATCGCGCTGCAGTTCTTCGAGCCGGCGCGGCTGGCCGCCGACTTCATCAAGCTCGAATGGAGCCGCGAGTTCGCCGGCGATGTCGGCGACGAGCACAAGCTGCACATCGCCCAGGCGGTCAAAAACGCCGGGCGCACGGCGGCGGTGCTGTCGCGGGTCGAATCGGAAGAGGCGATGAAGTTCGGCCTCGGCCTCGGCATCGTGCAGTTCCAGGGCTTCTTCGTCGACAAGATCGCGCAGGCCATGCGCGGCAAGGGGATGATTTGATGGCCTTGGCTCCGGAAACGCCGCGCCGGGGTTCGAGCCAGGAAAACCTGCTGCTCGACTACGTGCGCCGGCTGGAGAAGCACAAGGAGGGCCGCCGGGTGGTGCACCTGCGGCTCTCGGCGCTGCGCCCGTTCAACCGCCGCGACCAGCACATCCGCGCCGCCGCCAACAGCTTCGAGCCGCTGATCGGCGACATGTCCGGACAGCTGTTCACCCTGCAGAACGCCGATCTGGTCTTCATCTACAAGCAGGAGGTCCAGGGCCACGTCGAGACGATCACGCAGAAGATCCGCTTCCTGTTCAGCGAAGACCCGCTGATGAGCGAGGAGGAGGGCCACGCCTTCGTCTCCTGGTTCAACGTCGAAGGCGATTACGACGCGGTGCTGGCGCTGGCCCGCGCGCTGGCCAGCAGCGAGCAGAAGCGTGGCCGCAGCAGCAAGACCCGCATGGACACCCGCTCGGCGCTGAAGGCCAAGCAGCAGATGGGCGAGCCTCTGACGCCCAGGGTGCTGTCGCGCATCGTCGACGCCCTGGCCCGCGCCGACCTGGCCAACATGGTGCGCCGCCAGTACGTCTGCTCGTTCGACGAGCAGATGTCGCCGACGCCGCAGTTCTCCGAGCTGTTCATCTCGATCTCGGACCTGCGCGAGACGCTGCTGCCCGGGGTCAACCTGGCGTCCAACCGCTGGCTGTTCCAGCACCTGACCGAAAGCCTGGACCGGCGCATGCTGGCGATGCTGCGCAAGACCGACCACATCACCATTTCCGGCGAGATCAGCTTCAACCTCAACGTCTCAACCCTGCTGTCGCCCGAATTCATGACCTTCGACGAGGACATCCCGGCCAGCCGCCGCGGCGCGATGATCATCGAGCTGCAGCAGGTCGACATCTTCGCCGACCTGGCGGCCTATCTGTTCGCCCGCGAGTTCGTCCAGGACAAGGGTTACCGTGTGTGCATCGACGGGCTGACCCTGCACACCCTCGGCCTGGTCGAACGCGAGCGCCTGGGCGCCGACATGGTCAAGGTGATCTGGCACCCGGACATGGTTGACGGCGGCGAGGAAATGATGTCAGAGATACAGCGGCAGGTCCGCCGCGCCGACGCGCAGCGGACCGTGCTGTGCCGCGTCGATTCCCGCGAAGCGGTGGATTTCGGCCGCGCCGCCGGATTCCAGCTGTTCCAGGGCCGGCACGTCGAGAACCTGATCGCCGAGGACGGCCGCCGCCGCGAGCTCCTGCGCCTGAAACGCCGGATCGAGCGCGGCTGATCCGTTCCCCCGTTCAACCGCTGCCGTCGAGATGAGCAACATTCAGTCCGCCGTGGTCGTGTCCGGCCTGACCAAGAGGTTTGAAGAGGTCGTCGCCGTCGACGCGATCGACTTCGCGGTGGCGCGCGGCTCGAGGACGGCGTTGCTCGGTGGCAACGGCGCCGGCAAGACGACCACGCTCTCGATGCTGCTCGGCCTGCTGCTGCCCAGCGCCGGGCAGGTCACGGTGCTGGGCGAGGACATGCTGCGCCACCGCTACCGCGTGCTCGGGCGGATGAATTTCTCTTCGCCCTATGTCGACCTGCCGCGGCGAATCAGCGTGCGCGAGAACCTGACCGTCTACGCCCACCTGTACGGTCTGCCGGACGTGGCGGCGCGGATCACCGCGCTGGCCCAGGATCTCGACATCGCCGACTTCCTGACCCGGCCGACCGGCGACCTGTCGGCCGGCCAGAAGACCCGCGTGGCGCTGGCCAAGGCGCTGCTCAACGAGCCCGAGCTGCTGTTGCTCGACGAACCGACGGCGTCGCTCGATCCCGACACCGGCGACTGGGTGCGCGGCTACCTGGAGACCTATTGCGCCCGCACCGGCGCCACCGTCGTGCTCGCCTCACACAACATGGCCGAGGTCGAACGGTTGTGCGACCAGGTGCTGATGATGCGCGGCGGCAGGATCGTCGATCGCGGCGGCCCGGCCGAGCTGATCGCGCGCTACGGCCGCGACAACCTGGAGGAGGTGTTCCTCGACATCGCGCGCGACCACCGCCGCGCTGGCGAAACGGACAGTGGGGCGGCGGCGTCATGAGCGAGCAATTGATCAGCGGCGGCAACCCGGCGCGGCGGATCAAGGCGATGCTGCTGCGTCACCTGTACATCCTGCGCCGCTCCTGGCCGCGCATCCTCGAGCTGGCCTACTGGCCGACGGTGCAGATGGTGCTGTGGGGTTTCATCACCACCTTCTTCCTGTCGCATTCGTCCTGGGTGGCGCAGGCCGCTGGCGTGCTGATCAGCGCCGTGCTGCTCTGGGACGTGCTGTTCCGCGCTAACCTCGGCGTGTCGCTCAGCTTCATGGAGGAGATGTGGTCGCGCAACCTCGGCCAGCTTTTCGTCAGCCCGCTGCGCCCCTACGAGATGGTCGCCTCGCTGATGGTGATGAGCCTGATCCGCACCGTCATCAGCGTCACTCCGGCGGCGCTGCTGGCGCTGCCGCTGTACGACGTCTGGGTGTTCTCGCTGGGACCATCCCTGATCGCCTTCTTCGCCAACATCCTGGTGCTCGGCTGGGCCGTCGGCCTGATCGTTTCGGCGCTGGTGCTGCGCTTCGGCCTGGGCGCCGAGAGCCTGGCCTGGGTCGCCATCTTCGCCTTTGCGCCGCTGTCGGGCATCTACTACCCGATCGCCAGCCTGCCCGAGTGGCTGCAGCCGCTGGCCTGGTGCCTGCCGTCCGCCTACGTCTTCGAGGGCATGCGCGCGGTGCTGTTCGACGACGTCTTCCGCCTCGACCTGTTCTTCGGCGCGGTCGGCCTGAACGTGCTCTACATCGGCGGCGCCACCGGGCTGTTCCTGTACATGTTCCGCACCGCCCGGGAGAAGGGCCTTTTGCTGCAGCAGGGCGAGTAATCCGATCCCGGCATTTCACTTCGCGGCGTTGTGAATTATGATGGGGGTGTTCGGCGCGGGACCGCGCCGACGCAGCAACAACCAAAACGAGGACGGACCCCCACCATGCCTCACATCAAGATCCTTGCCCTTGTTCTCGCCCTCGCCGTGGTGTTCCCGGCGCTGGCCGAGGAGCCCGCGCTGAACGTGCGGCCGATCACCGAGGCCAGCCTGGACGGCAGCGAACCGCGGGTGGTCAACGTGACGCCGACCGGCGCGCGGCTCAGTTTCACCACCAAGATGCCGCTCGCCTGTACGGTCGTTTTCGGCACCACGACCGACTATGGCTCGATCGCCAACGACCCGGCGATGGGCGCGGTGGCGACGATCGAACACAACCCGGCGCTGGCCGGGCTGCAGCCGGACACCGAATACCACTACCGGGTCCAGGGCGTGGCCGCGGACGGCACCGTCTACGCCGGCCTGCCCAGCACCTTCCGCACCAAGCCGAAGCCGTCCGACGATGCGCTCACCGGGCTGGTCAAGGCCGAGCTGACGGTCAGCGCCGTTTCCAGCAACTGGGGCGGCGGCCCGATCAACGGCGCCTGGGGCGGCAGCAGCGCCATCGACGGCAGCGAGGCCACCGCCTGGTCGTCCTACGGCGATGGCGACAACGCCTACATCGAGGTGACGCTGGACGGCGCGCGGAGCGTGCGCATGCTCGAGGTCTGGACCCGCACCATGGCCGACGGCACGGCGCAGATCTTCGAGTTCACGGTGACCACCGACAACGGCGAGACCCTGGGCCCGTACAAGCTGCCCGACGCCAACAAGGCCTACCGCTTCCCGGTCGAGGTGACCGCGCGCAAACTGCGCCTCGACGTGGTGCGCAGCAGCGGCGGCAACACCGGGCTGATCGAGTTCGCGGCCTACACGACGGCGAACTGATCGCTAATCCTTGTCGGTGACACCGGCCTCGGCGAAGGTCGCCATGCCGGCGTGGCAGTGCACGGCGCCGCGCAGCACGCCCAGCGCCAGCACCGCGCCCGAGGCCTCGCCCAGGCGCATGTCGAGCTGCAGCAGCGGCACCTTGCCCAACTGCTCCAGCAGCTTCAGGTGCCCCGGTTCGGCCGAGGCGTGGCCGACCTGGCAGTGATCGAGCAGGCCGGGATCGACCTTGGCCAGCGGCACCGCGGCGGCGCTGCTGACATAACCGTCCAGGATCACCGGCACCCGACGCATCCGCGCGCCCACGACGGCGCCGGCGATCGCCGCCAGCTCGCGCCCGCCGAGGCGGCGCAGCACCTCGAGCCCGTCGTCCAGATGCTCGCGGTGGCCGGCGACGGCGTTGCCGACGACCCCGGCCTTGGAGACCAGCTGGGCGCCCTCGACGCCGGAGCCGGGTCCGGTCCAGTCGGCCGGCTCGCCGCCATACAGCCCGTGGCAGATCGCCGCCGCCGAGGTGGTGTTGCCGATGCCCATCTCGCCGAGACAGACCACGTCCATGTCGCCGTGCACCTGCGAGAAGCCGGCCGAAAAGGCGGCGGCGAAATCAGCTTCGTCCATCGCCGGGCCGTCGCAGAAATCGCGGGTCGGCTTGTCCAGATCGAGCGCGGTCACCGCCAAGCTGGCGTGAAAGGCCTCGCAGAGCTGGTTGACGGCGGCGCCGCCGGCCTCGAAGTTGCCGACCATCTGCGCCGTCACCTCGGCCGGGTAGGCCGAGACGCCGCGCGCGGTGACCCCGTGGTTGCCGGCGAAGACCAGTGCCGCCGGCGCCTCCAGGTGCGGCGGGTGGCGGCCCTGCCAGGCGGCCAGCCAGCCGCTCAGCTCCTCCAGCCGGCCGAGCGAGCCCGGCGGCTTGGTCAGTTGCGGCTCGCGCTCGGCGGCGGCGGCGGCGGCGGTTTCGTCCGGGCCGGGCACCGAGGCGATCGCGGCGCGGATGTCGGCGAGGGAATTCAGCGGCAAATCGGACATGGGTGTTTATCCTGTTAACGAATGATGCTTAGGTGTGGCAAATCTTGTGTGTGGTCGTTCTCGGCGCCCACCTGTACCCCCAAGCCGCGACGCAGGCAGCAACAAAAACGTCCATGACCGATACCAGGAACGACATTCCGGAGATCGAGGAAACAGAGAGTTGGCAGGCGCGCCTGATGCGCGGCTGGCTGCGCGACCTGGTGCTCGCCTTCGGCTTCCTCACCCGCCTGCGCCTGCCGGTCAGCCAGGCCAGCGCCGAGCAGTTCGCCCGCTCGGCGCGCACATACCCGCTGGTCGGCGCCTGGGTCGGCCTGATCGGCGCCGCGGTGCTGGCCGGCACCGCCTGGCTGGGTCTGCCGCCGGCGGCCTGCGCGCTGTTCGCCGTCGCGGCCATGGTGCTGCTGACCGGTGGCCTGCACGAGGACGGATTGGCCGATGTCGCCGACGGCTTCGGCGGCGGCAGCTCGGCGAAACAGCGCCTGGAGATCATGCGCGACAGCCGCATCGGCGCCTACGGCGTGCTGGCGCTGATCCTCGCCGTCGGCGTGAAGGCGGCGCTGCTGGTCGGTTTCGGGTCGCTGCGGGAGGCGGTGCTGGCGCTGATCGCGGCGGCGGCGCTGTCGCGCGCGGTGATGCCCTTCCTGATGGCTTGGCTCGGCCCGGCGCGCCATGACGGTCTGGGCCACAGCGCCGGCGCGCCCTGGGTGATCGACGTGCTGGCGTCGCTGGCCCTCGGTACCGGCGTGGCCATGCTGTGCCTGCCCTGGGGGGTTGCGCTGGCGGCATTGCTGGCGGCCGTCGTGGTCGCCCTGGTGATCGGCTTCATGGCCGTCAAGCGAATCGGCGGCAAGACCGGCGACGTGCTCGGCGCGACCCAGCAGGTGGCCGAGGTGGCGGTGCTGGCGGTCGCTGGCGCCGGCCCGTTCGGATTGGTTTAGACGCGTGAGGAGACTCCCGACAACATGAGTACGACAACCCGATGGTGGTGGATCCGCCATGCTCCGGTGATCGGCCACGAGGGTAAACCGTACGGCGCCCGCGACGTACCCTGCGATACTTCGGACACGGAGGCTTTCCTGTCGCTGGCGCGCGACCTGCCCGAGGACGCGGTCTGGGTCACCAGCCACCTGTCGCGGGCCAAGGACACCGCCGCGGCGATCGTCGCGGCCGGGCTGGAGGCGCCGGAACCCGTGATCGAGACCGATTTCGGCGAGCAGGACTTCGGCGACTGGCAGGGCCTGGCCTGGGGCGAGATGGAGAACTTCGACCCCGCCGCCTACAAGGCGTTCTGGCAGGATCCGGCCGGCAGCGCGCCGCCCGGCGGCGAGAGCTTCGCCGACCTGATCACCCGCGCCTCGGCGGTGATCGAGCGCTGGAACGAGGCCCACAGCGGCCGCGACATCGTCGCCGTCACCCACGGCGGCACCATCCGCGCCGCGGTCGCCCATGCGCTTGACCTCAGCCCGAACAAGGCGATGAGCGTGCAGGTCGACAACCTGTCGCTGACCCGGCTGGAGCACATCGAAGGCGGCCTCTTGCGCGGCCACTGGCGGGTCACCGCGGTCAACCAGCCGCCGAAGCCGGTGGCCAAGATGCCGCAGCGGGCCAAGCGCCTCTATAAGCGTTGAGCGCTGGATTCGCGCAAGTTCCCCGTGCTAAGGTCCGCCGCTGTTCGGTGAGGGAAGCCGGTGCAAAACCGGCGCTGCCCCCGCAACTGTAAGGGCGAGAAAGCGGCGATCACGCCACTGGAACCGCGGTTCCGGGAAGGCCGCCGCGATCGACGACCCCGAGCCAGGAGACCGGCCGGACGCATTGGCAATAACCATCCTCGGGCGGAGGATACAGGCGCTTGGATTCCCTCTTTGACGGACCGTTGCCGGCAGCGACCCTGATCCTGGGCGGCGCGCGCTCGGGCAAGAGCGCGCTCGCGGAGCGGCTGATCGAGGCGCGCGGCCCGGGGCTCTACCTGGCCACCGCCGAGGTGCTGGATCGCGAGATGGCCGAGCGGGTGCGCCTGCACAAAGCGCGCCGCGGCGACGGCTGGGAGCTGCTCGAGGAGCCGCTCGACCTTCGCGGCGCGCTGCGCACCCACGCCCGCGCCGATCGCCCGGTCCTGGTCGACTGCCTGACCCTGTGGCTCAGCAACATCCTGACCGACGAGCGCGACCCCGAGGCCGAAGGAACGGCCCTGGCCGAAACTCTGCCGGACCTCGTCGGACCGGTGGTCTTCGTCGCCAACGAGGTCGGCCTCGGCATCGTGCCCGACAACGCGCTGGCGCGCCTCTTCCGCGACGCCGCCGGGCGGCTCAACCAGACCATCGCCGCGGCGGCGCAGCGGGTGCTGTTCACCGCCGCCGGACTCCCCCTGGTCATGAAAGACGAAACCCGATGAAGGACGACACCTGATGAAGATCCCCGCCACCGTGATCACCGGCTTTCTCGGCGCCGGC
>Ga0209785_1000306_pt1 | contig 16419 bp, 16 predicted proteins | sample WorMetG1BERMUDA2_FD_187403 | JGI IMG/M metagenome (GOLD analysis project Ga0209785, IMG submission 187403) | Marine gutless worms symbiont microbial communities from Max Planck institute for Marine Microbiology, Germany - Inanidrilus... ...
TCCACCACACGCTGCCGAAGATCAATCCCGTACGCCCAGCCCATGAAAACCTCCCTGGCTAAAAACACCAGGGCAGGGAATCAGACATCGGTTAAAAACGATTCTACGTTCGTCAAATGTGCTCTAGGCGGAAGCTGCCCGATCGTTTATCCATACGCCCATGAGCGATCCTGTCCGACCGAGCGGGCCCACCCGGCATCCCTTCATCCATGCGCTGCTGCTGGTCCTGCCCGTGGCCTTCGTCATTGTTGCGCACATCGTCCGTACCCACGGTGGTCCGTTTTGGATGTGGCACGTTCTCGACCCGTCTTACTATTACCTGTTCGACGCCCTGAACCTAGTCAATTTGACCACGCCGGGCCAACCGTTCCACCCCGGGACTCCGGTTCAGATGCTGGGCGCGCTGGTGCTGAAAGCGGTCTATACCCTGCAGTCCGCGCAGGCGATCGCGGACATGGCGCTTGCCGATCCGGAGCGGCACCTCGGGATCATCAGTTCGACGTTCATTGCGCTGACCGCCCTGCTGTCCCTGGCGCTCGGGGTCTTCGTTTATCGGCGTCTCGATGGCATCTGGTCGGCGCTCCTGTTCCAGTTGGCGCCGTTTCTGTCGATGGTGACCCTGAAGAACGCCTACCACGTCAAACCCGAACCCATTCTCGCCGCGCTCATGCTTGTCGTCAGCATGGTCGTGATCGCCTGCCTGCGGCCCGGGTTCCTCGACAGAAACAGGACCCGGCTCGCCGTCGGATTCGGCATTCTTGCCGGCTTCGGCGTGGCCACGAAGCTGACCGTCGCACCGATTTTCGTGCTGCCGCTGTTCCTTTTGGGCAACCTGCGGACCGTCATGACCTACGCCGCCGCCTCGGCGATCGCGTTCCTGCTGTTCACCGCACCGATCTGGGGCGCCTACGACAGGCTCTGGGGTTTCGCCGGTCAGGTCATGGCCAACAGCGGAGCCTATGCCGCGGCCGATGCCGCGTTCATCGACTTCAGCACCTATCCGCGCGCCGTTCTGAAAATCCTCAGCCGGCCGGTCCTCCATGTTCCCATCATCGGCGCCGTCATCGCGCTGCTCGTCGACCGCCTGCGGCAAAACCGAACCGGCGTGAATTTCTCCACCGAGGCGCGCGCACTCGCGGGCGTGGCCTTGGCGGTGGCGCTACAGGTCCTGGCCGTGGCCAAACAGCCGACCGCCAACTACATGGTTCCCGCCTACATGCTGGCACCACTGGCTTTGGTCCTGATCCGGCGACTGGTGATCGGTTGGGACATCGGTTCGGCAGGATTTCGACGCGGGACGTCGGGTGCATTTGCCGCCTTTGTCTGTGCCCTCGCCATCTTGCAGGTCTTCAGCGTCATGCGGTTGAACCGCGAGCTCGCCGAGATGGTCCGCGTCGCCCAGGCTGTCGATGATGCCAAGTTCGCCAAATGTGCCAGGCTCTACGTATTCCCGCCCAGCAGCCATTCCTTCGCCATGTATCGCGGGGATTGGGAGGCCGGCCTCCGCCACACGAAGATGCTCAGCCGCCTGCTGCCGGACAACGATTATTGGTTCGAGCAGAATTCGGCCGATCTGCGCAACGCGCAGGGTTCGCTGGAACTGACGCAGGTGCTGAGCAGCTACCCCTGTCTGTTCATTCGCGGCGCGCACCGGGGCCCCATTCTGAATTTCATGCGCGCGCAAGCGCCGGACCTCCAACTGGTCCTTTCCTGCTCGACCCGCGACGAGGCCGTCTTCCTCGCAAAAGTCGACTGCGACGGTACCGTGCAGGAAGAATCGCTGTCACTGCAGCAGTGGCTGAAGGTCGGGCACCGTTGACGTGCCCGCGGGGAACGGATTGACCGCGCCGGAGGGCACGCGCCCCAGGAAGTCGAGGCCGGTTTCCTCGGCCGCCCGGTAGTCGGTCATGGCGTCTCCGACGAAGAGCGACTTATCGGCGCTCAGGCCGTTCTTGGCCAGCAGTTCACGCACGATCGGTTCCTTGCGTAGAGGAGATCCGCGAACCTCGGTGAAATAGCCGTCCATCGATCTGCCGTCGACGATCCGGCGCAACTCGTCCTCGGGCGTGCCCGAGACCACGAACATCGGCAGCCGTCCCTTGAAGCGGGACAGCAACTCGAGCGAACCGGGAACCGCATCGCATTCCACCACCGCCTTCTCGACTTCGGCGGTATACCGTTCGCCCCATTGGCGCACTTCCTCATCCGACAGTTCGATGTCGAGAAATTCGCGGTGGCAATAGCGGATTTGTTCCAGCCGCGAGATGCCTTCGTGTTCCTTGTGGTGGGCGACCACGCGCGCCACCACATCATCGCCGAATTCGTTGTAGAGGTTTTTGAAGGCGTTCACCTTGATGGCGATCGATTCGACCAGAACGCCGTCGAAGTCGAAAAAGATGGCTTCGTACCCGTCCAGCCTCCGCGTCATTTCTTTTCGATCCAGCGTTCCGCCGCGCTGTCGTCGCTGTCCTTGGCCGAAACCCACTGGCCACCCTGGGGCGTCTCTTCAAGCTTCCAGAACGGTGCCTTGGTCTTCAGCCAGTCGATCAGGAACTGGCAGGCATCGAAGGCCGCCTGACGATGCGCCGAGGTGGTGCCAACGAAAACGATCCGGTCGCCGGGTTCGAGCAGACCGTAACGATGGATGATCAGGGACGACTGCAAGGGCCAGCGTTCGTTGGCCTCGGCCTCGATACGCTCAAGCTCCTTTTCCGTCATACCGGGATAGTGCTCGAGGGTCATCGCCGAGATCTTCTCGTCCCCGGCGATGTCACGCACCAGGCCGACGAACACGCAGGCACCGCCGACGGCGTGATTGCCCCGGGTCAAGCCTTCCAGTTCGGCACCAGGATCGAAATCTTCCCGCTGCACGCGGATCATCGGTTCAGCCCCCCGTCACCGGCGGAAACAGGGCGATCTCGTCACCATCTTCCAGCGGATGAGCCGCGTCGACATAGGTCTGGTTGACCGCCACGCGCACCACGTTCGGATCGGCCAGAGCCTCGCCGTAGACTCCGCCGCGCTGTTTCATCCATTCGAGGAAACCCTGCACGTCCGTCACGTCGGCGGGCCGGCTGACCTCTTCCTCGGCAACCCCGACTTTCTCGCGCAGCCAGGCGAAATAGAGAATCTTCATTGGTTGACCTCGTTGAAGGGCAGGAAGTCGACAAGGGTGCCGGCCTCGAACGGGCCGGTGTCTTCCGAAAGTTCGACCAGGCCGTCCGATTCGACCATCGACGTCAGCACGCCCGAGCCGGCGGCCGGATGCTGCTGCACCTGCAGCTCGCCCTCCGGCGATCGGATCAACCGCGCGCGCAGCCATTCGCGGCGGCCCTGCTTTTTCTTGAAAGCGAACGACGTCGCGACACGGAAGCTGCGTGGCGCAACGTTGGTGCGCCCGGACAGCAACAGGATCATCGGCCGGGCGATCCGCATGAACGTGACCATCGCCGCGACCGGATTGCCGGGCAAACCGACGAAGGCCGTGTCGCCGACCTGTCCGAGGGCAATCGGCCTGCCCGGCTTGATCGCCAGGCGCCAGAAATGCAGGCTGCCCAGCGCCTGGACCGCCGCCTTGACGTGATCTTCCTCACCCAAGCTGACGCCGCCCGAGGTGATCAGCAGGTCTTGCTCGCCGGCGGCGGTCGCCAGGGCGTTCCGAATGGTGTCGAGATCGTCGGGCAGGATGCCCAGGTCGGTAACCCGGCAACCCATGCCCTCTAGCAGGCCCATGATGGTGAAGCGGTTGGCGTCGAAGACGCATCCGGGCGGTGCGTCGCCGGACGGGTCCCTAATCTCGTCTCCGGTCGAAAAGACGGCAACCCGCAACGGCTTGTAGACTTCAATTTGTGAGCGGCCGACCGACGCGGCGAGACCGATCTCCTGCGCCCGCATCAGCGAACCGTCGGCGATGATCACGTTGCCTTCCTTGACGTCCTCGCCGCGGAACCGGCGGTTGGCGCCGCGCTTGATCCCCGGCTTGAGGATCACGAAGTCGCCGTCGACCTCACAATCCTCCTGCATGAAGATCGTGTCCGGACCCTCGGGCATCGGCGCGCCGGTGAAGATGCGCAGGGCCTCGCCGCGGGCCGCCGGACGATCGAGGGTATGGCCGGCGGCAATGCGCGCGGTCACCGGCAACTTGGTTTCACCATCGGTGTCCAAATCATCGAAGAACACCGCGTAGCCGTCCACCGCCGAGTTGTCGTGCGGCGGCACGTCGCGCGGCGCGATGATGTCTTCGGCGATAATCCGGGTCAGGGATTGGCGCAGCGGCACGGTCTCGCTGTCGACCACGCGTTCCACCCGCTCGGCCAGCAGGTCCAGGGCCTGGTCCAGGGGCGTCAATTCGTCCCCGTAGGCGAAGCAATCGTCCTTAAGCTGCGTCATCCGCACCGTCACCAGTCCGTTGGTCTTGGAGGAGGCCGCATTGTGCAACGATGAAGTCGGCGATCGCCTTGACATTGTTCAAGTCGAGGCGGGGATTTTCGAGCTCGGGCAGGCTTTCGTCACTGGCCACCGCGACCACGGTCGGGTCCGTTCCGCACAGCATCGATTTACCGGTCGAGGGCCGGAAGACCTCGAGCTTGGCGTGGCGATGGCTCTTGAACCCCTCGATCAGCAGGAGGTCGACCGGAGTCATCTGGGCGATCATGTCTTCCATGTCCGCCTCGGGCTCGTCGCGCAGCTCGTGCACCAGGGCCCAACGCCGGCTCGACGCGATCATAACCTCCTTGGCGCCGGCGGCACGGTGTTCGTATGAATCCTTGCCCGGCTTGTCGATGTCGAAATGGTGATGCGTATGCTTCATGGTCGAGACCGTGAGACCGCGCGAGATGAGCTCGGGCAGCAGTTGCACCATCAAAGTGGTCTTGCCGCTACCGCTCCATCCGATCAGCCCGAAAGTCTTCAAAGCTACCGCCTATCACCGCTGTGTCGTGGCCAAAGATCGGCGCCACGCAGGAGTTATCGGAACAACACCGCCCGGTTTCAACTCTTTTCGGACTCTTTCGCGCGATCCACGTTGTTCAGGTGACGCAGTCCGGCCATGAGATAATCCCAGCCGGTGATCAGGGTCAGGACCGCCGCGCCCCACAGGCCGATGATCCCGACCTCGGTCGTGGTCAGCGGCCCGAAGTTCGGTCCCGCGCCGCCGACGATCAGGAATCCGAGCGCGAACATCTGGATACCCGTCTTCCACTTCGCCAGTCGGCTCACCGGCAGGCTAACCTGGACCTCGGCCAGGAACTCGCGCAGGCCCGAGACCAGGATCTCGCGGCACAGGATCACGGCGGCTGGCAGGATGGTCAAACCGCTGAAGCGGTCGATCCCGACCAGGCAGAGCAGGACGCTGGCGACCAGGAGCTTGTCGGCGATCGGGTCCAGAAACCGGCCGAGTGCCGACTGCTGATGCCAGGCACGGGCCAGATAGCCGTCGAAAAAATCGGTCACGCAGGCAAGCGTATAGACCGCGAAGGCGGTCCAGTTGCCCAGCGGCTGCTCGAGAAAGAAGGCACCGATGACAACGGGGATCGCGATGATCCGCGAGTAGGTCAGGATGTTGGGCAGACTCGTCGACATGGGCTTCACGATGCAGCTTGTGGGCCGAACGGGCGGCAGCGCCCTGTCCGGCGGCGCATTCTAACCTTCGGGATGGAACCAGTCATGTATCTTATTCGCAAATGCCTTGTTGATGCCCTCGACTTTTTCCAAGTCCGTCCGCCCTGCCTGCTCGACCGCCCGCGCCGATCCGAAATGATGCAGCAAGGCCTTCTTGCGCTTGGCGCCGACGCCGGGAATCTCGTCCAGCACCGATTTCGAGGTCGCTTTGGCGCGTTTCGCGCGATGCGCGCCGATGGCGAAGCGGTGGGCTTCGTCGCGCAGCCGTTGCAGATAGAACAGCACGGGATCCCGCGACGGCAGCGTGATCGGCTCGCGATCGTGCATGAAGATCTTCTCGCGACCGGCATTGCGTTCGGGCCCCTTTGCGATGCCGGCGACCGCGACGTCCTCGATGCCCAGGTCGGCGAACACCTCCAGCGCGACGTCGAGCTGGCCCCGACCGCCATCGATCAGGATCAGATCCGGCCACTGATTTCGGGTCCGGTCCGGATCCTCGCGCAGGGCACGGGAGAACCTGCGGGTCAGAACCTCGCGCATCATCGCGTAATCGTCCCCTGGCGACATGCCCCCATCCGTCGTCTGCTGCGCGGCGATCTCGCCTTTTATGTTGAACTTGCGATAGGCCTGCTTGATCGGCCCATCCGGACCGGCAACGATCATCGCACCGACCGCCTTGGTGCCGGAAACATGGCTGTTGTCGTAAACCTCGATCCGATCCGGGGGCCCGTCGAGCCGGAAAAGATCCTGCACCCCTTCCATGAGCCGCCGTTGGGTCGCGCTCTCACCCAGGCGGCGCGACAGCGCAGACTTTGCGTTCGCCAAGGCGTGATCGATGAGTTTCCGTTTCTCTCCGCGCTGCGGAACCACGGTATGGACCACGCGTTCGGCACGGACGCCGAGCGCTTCGGCAACGAGGTCCTGGTGCGGCAGGCGATGGCTGAGAAAGACGGTTTGCGGCGGCGTCCGCGCGGCATAGAACTGTCCGACGAAAGCTTCCAGGATTTCCGGAAGTTCGGCGTCCTTGGTGTGGGCCGGGAAAAAGGCCCGGTTGCCGTAGTTGCGGCCCGATCGGAAAAAGAAGACTTGGACACAGGCCTGGCCGGCCTGGCCGAAGGCCGCGACCACGTCGGCGTCGCCGATCTTGGAGAAATTGATGTCCTGGCGGGCCTGGACCTGGGACAGGGCCCGTATGCGGTCACGATACTCGGCCGCCTCCTCGAAGCGAAGATCGTCACTGGCCTGCTGCATTTCCGCCGCCAGCCGGCGCTGGATCCGCTGGTTGTCGCCAGCGAGAAAGCCGCGCGCCTGCTCGACCAGATCAGCGTAGCCGTCTTGAGAGATGCGGTCGACGCAGGGCGCGCTGCAACGCTTGATCTGGAACAGCAGGCAGGGCCGGGTGCGGGCGGAGAAAATGGCGTCGGTGCAGGTCCGCAACAGGAAGGCGCGCTGCAAGACGTTCAGGGTTTCGTTGACCGCCCAGGCCGACGCGAACGGGCCGAAATACTCGTCCTTCTTATTGCGCGCACCGCGATGCTTCAGGACCTGCGGAAAGGCGTGGCCGGTCACCCGAATGGAGGGGAACGACTTGTCGTCGCGCAGCAGGATGTTGTAACGCGGCGCATAGCGCTTGATGAAATTGGCCTCGAGCAGCAGAGCTTCCGCTTCCGTGTGCGTGGTCACGAATTCGATCGCGCGGGTTTCGGCGATCATGCGCTGAATGCGGATCGGCTGCCGCGTCAGATTGGTGTAGCTGGTGACGCGCTTCTTCAGGCTCTTCGCCTTGCCGACGTACAGGACGTCGCCGGCGGCGTTGATCATGCGGTAGACACCGGGATCGTTTTTGAGGCCCTTCAAGTAGGATTTGATGGTCGCGACGCCGGTGTCCAACGACCGCCCTGACCCGTGCGCCGCGGGCTCGGTTGGATCGGGCCTGTCGACGGATTCCAGCGGCGGGTCGGACGCGTTGATCATGTGGAATATGATGCCGAACGAGGCCGCCGCGTCAATGCGAGTCAGTCCGGAAATCATTGTCTCCGAGCAAATCTGCGAGCATGCCGATTCTATCCACGATTCGTGTGGATAACTTTGTTGAAAAATGCGCAAATTAAGGGTTGCACTGAGACAACTTGGGACTTTCTCGTATTTGCCTATTAATTAGGCACGGAATCTAACCGATTGGAATAAAAGAAAAATTTTAAGCGAAATATTTCAGTTCTGTCACAACCGCGTGAAGGCCTGTTGGGAGCACGCCGAATCGGGCAAGGACTCGCGCCTGTGTACAACTCCGACCGCAGGGTAATGGGAAGACCCGTTTTATATTAACGACTTGCAGGCGCTTGCGAAAGCAACGCCATCATAGAATCGGGCTCGATCGTTCGATTTCGACACCGACGCTGGCGGCGTCTTCGAACACCTCCAGCTTCTCCACTCTGACCCGCGCCGAGCGCACGCGAGGGTCCTCCAGACACATGCTGGCGATGTTTTCGGCCAGGGTCTCGACCAGATTGACATGCCCGCTCGCGACGATGTCGCGAACCCGGTTGGTGATGACCTCGTAGCAGACGACATTGGAGATCTCGTCATTCAGATGGGCGTCGCCCTCCCGCACCGCGAGATCGAGATTGATGCGCACCTTTTGCAGCTGGGCGCGCTCGTGTTCGTACACGCCGACGGAGCCATCCAGCACCAGATCGCGCACGAAAACGTGCCGCATGGAAGTCTTCGCATCCGCAACGGGTAGAGTTTGAACAACCCTCGCGTGGCTTGCCGTCATCAATCGCGCTCCCTATTCCCTCGTGACCCCGCCGCTTCCCCCCGGGGCCCAGCTCAAGTGCTGTCCACTGTCCAGAGCGATCATCTGCCCTGTCATCGACGGTGCGTCAAGGATGAAACGCACCGCCTGCGCAATCTCTTCGGGCGCGACGGCGCGTTGCAACGGCATCGCCGACCATTGCGCCCTGAACTCCTCCTCGGACTGACGCGCGCTGGGGAGCGTCGGTCCCGGCCCAACGGCGTTCACTCTGACCCGCGGCGCCAGCGCCAGCGCCAGTGTCTGGGTCAATGTCCAAAGTCCGGCTTTGCTCAGCGTGTAGCTGGTAAAATGCGGACTCAGGTTCCAGATCCTTTGATCCAGAATGTTGACCACATTACCGATGGCCCCCGCGGGCAATTGTCTCTGGAACGACTGAATCAGGGTAAATGGCGCCCTGAGGTTTGCCTCCATGTGCCGGTCCCACGACGCCCGCGTGACCGTGTCCACCGAATCCTCTTCGAACACCGAGGCGTTGTTGACCAGGCAGGTCAGGGGCCCGACCAGTTCGGCGGCTCGCGCGATCAATCTCTGCGCCTGCGCTTCGTCCTCCAGGTCCGCAGCGACCGCCTCGGCGATGCCACCATCCGAGCGGATGCGCGCGACCAGTTCACCCGCCTGTTCTGCGGACTGGTGATGATGCACCACGACCGCCCACCCCTCGGCGGCGAGCAGCATGGCGATTTCGGCGCCGATGCGGCGCGCGGCTCCGGTGACCAGGGCGGTTTTGTTCGGATCCTGAGGCATGGGCGAGAGAATGGCTTATCGTGTCGTGGCTTGCAACGGAATCGCGGTCAACCCGCCGGCGGCAGAATCGACGAAACGCCAACCGCTTGGACCACCAGGTAGAGAATATAGGACGAGATCATCAGAACGCCGTCGAGGCGCCTCAGATCCCGCATTCCGGACAGATAGGGAAGCAGGATCGCGGTCACCAGCAGCAGGATCCACAGATCGAACCGCAGCACCTGCTCCGGGATCTCCAGCGGGATGACCATGCCGACGACGCCGACGACCGCCAAAAGGTTGAACAGGTTGCTGCCGACGACATTGCCCAGCGCGACACCGGAGTGCCCGCGAATGGCGGCCATGACAGAGGCCGCCAGTTCCGGCAGCGAGGTCCCGATCGCGATCAGCGTCAGGCCGATGACCTCCTCGCTCACGCCGAAGGCACGGGCTACGGAAACGCCGCCGCCGACGAGCAGTTCCGAACCGACCAGCACACCGGCGATCCCGGCGATCAGGGCGAGCCAATCGCGCCATCCGGCATGCGGTTCGATGGGTTGCTCGACGTCCTCGGCGTCACCGTTGCGCGGACCATGGGTGTCGCGCCAATAGGACATGATGATGAAGACGCAGTAGACGATCAGCAGGGCGAAACCCGAGAACATGGCGATGCGCTGCTGCCAGGCGGCGACGACGAACAGCAGCGTTCCGAACACCAGCACGACGCTGTCCCGCTTCAGCGCGCGCGGCCGGTCGCCGCCGGACAATGCCAAGCCGGTGGCGCCCATGATCAACAGCACATTGGCGACGTTGCTGCCGATGACGTTGCCGATCGCCATGGCGCCGGCGCCGGACAAAGCTGCGTTGAGGCTGACCACGAGCTCGGGTGCCGAGGTGCCGAACGCCACCACCGTCATCCCGATCACCAGTTGTGAAATGCCCAACCTCCGCGACAGGCCGACAGCGCCGCGGACCAGGAACTCCGCGCCCCCAAGCAACAGCAGGAACCCCGCGGCGACCTCAAGGTACATCATCGACGTTGGTCCGGCCGCACCTATCGTGGATCCGAATCGACGGGAACGGCGAGATCGCGGAACTCGCCGACGATCTCTTCGTACAGCTTGCGCTTAAAAGGCACGATGATGTCCGGCAGCGTCTGGAAATCGACCCACTGCCAGGCGTCGAACTCGGGGTGCCCGGAAGAGTTCAAATCGATATCACCGTCATTGCCGACGAATCTCATCAAGAACCACCGCTGCTTCTGACCGCGGTAGCGGCCTTTCCAAACCTTGCCGACGAGATGATCGGGAAGGTCGTAGGTGATCCAATCGTTCGACTTAGCGATGAATTCCACCTTGTCCGTGCCAATCTCCTCCAGCAACTCCCGAACCACCGCCTTGCGCGGTTTCTCGCCCTTGTCAACGCCACCCTGCGGCATCTGCCAAGCCTCGCCGGGTGTGTCGATGCGCTTGGCGACAAAAACCTGGCCCTGGCTGTTCAAGAGGACGGCACCAACTCCCTTGCGATAGGGCAGCGCGGACATCTTGCGGTCTTTTCTTGTTTTGGACATCAAGGCAAAAACTGCTTGTCGGCCATGGCGGAGACCGGCACCAGGGCGAAGTTCCTCGAATTCAGGGCGACGGTCCATTTCGCCTGCCGCTCGACCGAGACAGGGTACGCGCGGGCGACCATGACGACCGAAGCCTTTTTGCGTGCCTCTTTTTCCAGCAAGTCCAATTCCGCGTCAACATTTTGTTGGGACATCGGGGCCCGAAGAGAGCGATCGGCGAACGCACGCGGCAAACCGATCTCGGCGGCGATCTGCGGGATCAGGGACTTGTCGGTGTTGGTCGCGTCGACCACCATCAGTCCCCGGCTGACCAGCGTCTCCAGAACCGGACGGATCCGCTCGTCGACCGGCGCGATGTTCGAGCCGTGGACGGCGACGACTCCGACCTGCCCCGGGTGCCGCGCCAGCACGGAAAGAATCCGGCGGTTGTTTTCCTCGCGCCCCAGGCTTGCCGTAACGGCCAAGGGACCGGCATTACGCGCCGGAAATTCGAGCGATTCGAGGGGCATCTCGATGAGGGTTTCGTGTCCAGCGCGGCGTGCCTCGGCAACCCATTCGGCCAAATTCTCGGCATAGGGATCGAAGGCCAGCGTTACCGTACCGGGGAGCCGGTGGATGGCCGCCTCGGTGGTCAACCGGTTGAGGCCGAGCCCTTCGACGATCAAGGCGATCCTCAGCAGATCCCCTGGCGCGTTGACTTGCTTGGCGTAGACCTGCCACGGCCGGCGGCCGTCATCGCCGATCTTCGGAACCAGTCCGGCCACGGATTCCTCGACCAATTCGGGATCCGGCGCGTTGGACAGCGATTCGTCCTTTTGCGCAAGCGGGATGTCCTGAAACGCCGCGGCCGAGACCGCCGGCACTTCGACGGTTCCCGCCGCCGCCTGACGGGGAGGTGTGCGAGGAGGACTGAGGGCGGCACGGGCGGAGTCGGCATCTTCGCCCCGCGGCGCCGACACCACGCCTGCTCCTTTTGGCGGCAAAAGAATCTCGACGCGGGGGACCTTGCTGTCTCCGGCGGTTTCCGCCGAATCACCGCCGGCGATCAGCCAGTACACCCCTCCGGCGACGGCGAGAACGGCGACCAGGCCAACCGCGCCCAGGATCCACATCGCGGGCATCTTCCGACGGCGCGCTCCGTCTGCCCCGTCATCATCGTCGAAATCGTCTTCCGCCGCGTCGTCGGCGCCGCCTGCACCGTCTTCGTCCGAGACGAAGTCGATCTCGTCTTCCGTGTCTTCATCGGAAGGGTCTTTGGCGCTTCCCAATTTCGGAAGACTGAACTTCACACGGCACCTGCCTCATCTGTGCGCGCCGGCTCCATTTAGGGTCCCCTTCGGCCGACCGTTGCTAAAAAGCATGTGATCGCGACGTGATCTCCCTACTTCATGGCCGACTTCGAGAACATCGAGACGCCCCTGATCAGGTCGAGAGCCCGATCAAGCTGGTAGTCCTGGCGCTCCGCCTCTTCGGCCTTGCCGTCTTTACCGTCCTTGCCATCCTTGCCGTTGTCCTTGACGAGCGCGCCTCTCAAGTCCGCTTCGCGGCGGCGCTGCGGCTGTTTGATCGTTTCGACCTTGGCGGGCTCGACAAGAACGTCGGGCTCGATCCCGACCGACTGGATCGAACGCCCGGACGGCGTGTAGTAGCGCGCCGTGGTCAGGCGCATGGCACCGTGGCCGGCCAGCGGGATGATCGTCTGCACCGACCCCTTGCCGAACGATTTGGTGCCCATGATGATGGCGCGGTTGTGATCCTGCAGGGCGCCGGCGACGATCTCGGACGCCGATGCCGATCCGCCGTTGATCAATACCACGATCGGCAGATTCTTCGCCAGATCACCGGGACGGGCGTTGAAGCGCTGGGTATCCTCGGGCTTGCGCGAGCGTGTCGAAACGATCTCGCCCTGTTCCAGGAAGGCATCGGAAACCGCGATGGCCTGTTCGAGCAAACCACCGGGATTGTTGCGCAGATCGACGACGACACCGGCCATGTCATTGCCGATTTCTCGTTCGAACTTGCCCATCGCTTTTTTCACGCCGGTATCGGTCTGTTCGGTGAACGAGGTGATGCGCACATAGCCGACCTTGCCTTCGACCCGCGAAAGCACGGAACGGATCTTGATCACCGCGCGTGTGATCGTGACGTTGAACGGCTCGCGGCCGGCGCGACGCAGCGTCAGGTCGATCTTGGCGCCGACGGGGCCACGCATCTTCTCGACCGCCTGCGACAGTGTCAGGCCGAGGACCGGTTCGCCATCGAGATGGCTGATGAAATCACCGGGCTCGATGCCGGCGCGGAAAGCCGTGGTGTCGTCGATCGGGGAAACGACCTTGACCAGACCGTTCTCCATCGTCACCTCAATGCCCAGACCGCCAAACTCGCCGCGCGTCTGGACCTGCATCTCCTTGAAGCTTTTCGCATTCAGATAGCTCGAGTGCGGATCGAGCGAACGCAGCATGCCGGTGATGGCCGCCTCGATGACCTCCTGGTCCGAGGGTTTTTCGACATAGCTGGCGCGCACCCGTTCGAACACGTCACCGAAGAGATTCAAAAGCCGGTAGGTATCGACGTCTTTGTTGTTGTCTTCAGCCAGCGCCGTCGCGGACATGCCCAGGGGCAGGGCCAAAAAACCGGCTACGACGGCCGCCATAAGAGTTCTTGATTTCATCCGCTTGTCCTACCTCCACGCGCCGCCATCCAGGGCAGCGGGTTGATGGGTTGTCCCGTTCTCCGGAATTCCAGGTATAGAGACCGATTTACGGCATCGGCATCACCCATGACGCCGACGGGCTCGCCGAGAAGAACGCGTTGCCCGATGACGCTGTCGATGCGGGCCAATCCCGCGAAAAGGCTATGATATCCTTCGCCATGTTCGATGATCAAGAGTTGCCCATATCGCCGGAAGACGCCAGCAAATACCACGCGGCCGCCGAATGGCGCGATCACTTGCGCGCGTGGACGCGACGCGATTTTGATGCCCTTGCTGGTCAGTCCGTCACCGGTCGCCTGTCCGTAGCGCTCGACGATTCGCCCCGAGACGGGGTATTGCAGCTTTCCCCGTGACAGCTTGATCGGCTTCTGGTTAGGCTTCGCGGCGACCTTCTTCACCGCCTGTTTCACCTTCGGTTCAGGCTTGCGCGGTTTGTCGGATTGCGCGCGCTGGGCCCTGCGGTTGCGTTCGATGCCCTTCAACAGGTCCTGCAAACCCTTGGCGCGGTTCGCTAAGCGTTTGTTTTTCTGGATTTCGCGCCGGCTCTTTCGGGCCAGTTTCGACGCCCGCTTCTTGTTCTTGGCGACAAGACGGGCGAGCTTCCTGCGGTCGTTTTCGAGGCTCTCGAGTTCATCGGCGAGAAGTCCGCGCTGTGATGCCGAGTCCATGCGCACGCGATCGAGCCGGGCGAGGCTGCGACGCAGGTCGCGGGCTTCCTGCTCGATGCGCGGGAGCACCGAGCGCAACAAGATCGCACCTCGCACGGTGTCGGCCGGATGACTCCCCACCGCGACCATGGCTTCCGGCGGCAGCCGCGAGATCCGCTGCAATGCCGCGATTGTGATCGCGAACTGGGCCCTCTTCTCCTTCAAGTGAGCGCGCAGTTCGGATTCCTTTCCGCCCAGTTCCGCAATCCGCCGCTCCAGTTCGTCGGCCGCGTTTTCCCGGTTCTGGATCTTGCCGGCAGTGGTGACCAGATCGGCCTTCAGCTTGCGCAAATTGCCCTTCAAAGTCTGTTGGGCTTTTTTCAGGTTGCGCCGCTTTTCCTGACTGCGTTTCAGCTCGGATTCAACGGCCCGCAGGTTCTTGGCGGGATCCTGCGAGCGCTGTTGCGCCGTCGCAGGCGTCACCAGGGCGAGAATGAAGATCAGGTGAAGCGCGAAGCGCGGCACGCTATTCGGCCGCGGCGGTCTGCGCCGTCGAGTCGGTCCCGATCAGGGAACGCCCGGTCATCTCGGCCGGCAGGTCGATGCCAAGCAGATCGAGCAGCGTCGGCGCGACGTCGGCCAGGCGGCCATCGTGCAGCACGCTCACCCCCGGCGGATTGTTGACCAGTACTGCAGGTACCTTGTTCAGCGTATGGGCCGTGTGCGGTTGTCCGGTGTCCGGATCCCGCATCATTTCGGCGTTGCCGTGGTCGGCGGTGACCAGCATGGTGCCGCCAGCGGCCTTGACCACCGTTTCGAGCCGTCCAAGTGCGTTGTCCACCGTTTGCGCCGCCTGCTTGGCGGCATCCAGGATTCCGGTGTGCCCGACCATGTCGCCGTTGGCGTAATTGACGATGATCACCTCGAACTCGCCGGATTCGATCGCCGCCACCAACTTGTCGGTGACTTCGGGCGCCGACATCGCCGGCTGCAGATCGTAGGTGGCGACTTTCGGCGACGGCACCAGAATGCGCTGCTCGCCCGGAAATACCTTTTCCTCGCCGCCGTTGAAGAAGAACGTCACGTGGGCGTATTTCTCCGTTTCAGCGATGCGCAGCTGGCGCAGGCCCGCGTCGGCGAGGACCGAACCGAGGATGTTGCTCAACGCCAGCGGCGGAAACAGCACCTGGAAGAATTGATTGAGATCGGTCGAGTACTCGACCATGCCCAGGCGGGCGGCGAAATCGACCGTGCGCGCCCGCGCGAAGCCGTCGAATTCCGGATCGGCCAGGGCAGCGAGGATCTCGCGCGCCCGGTCGGCCCGGAAATTGGCCATGAACACACCGTCGCCGTCCTTCATCCCCTGATAGCCGTCAACGACGGTGGGCAGCACGAATTCGTCGGTCGTCCCGGCGTCGTAGCTGGCACGAATGGCGGAGACCGGATCCTGGGCCCGCTCGCCCTTGCCGTCGACCAGCGCGTCGTAGGCCTGTACGACCCGATCCCAGCGCTTGTCACGGTCCATGGCGTAATAGCGCCCGCTGACCACGCCGAAGGTCAGGCCTGCGACATCACTGACGTCCTCGGTGAATTGCGCCATGAAGTCCGCACCGCTGGCCGGCGGTGTGTCCCGGCCGTCGAGGAACGCATGTACCACCACGGGCATGCCGGCGGCGGCGACATGCCGCGCCATCGCCGCCATGTGGTCCTGCATCGAGTGCACACCGCCCGGCGACATCAAACCCATCAGATGGCAGGCGCCGCCGCTTGATTGCAGAGCCGAGATGAAATGGGCGAGTTCGGCGCTCTGGTAAACCGACCCGTCGGCGATGGCTTCGTCGATGCGCGGCAGGTCTTGCATCACGACACGGCCGGCGCCCAGGTTCATGTGGCCGACCTCGGAGTTGCCCATCTGACCCTCGGGCAGGCCAACCTCGTGCGCCGAGGCGTCGAGCTGGGCGCGCGGATAGGTCGCGGTCATGCGGTCCCAATTCGGCGTGTCCGCCAGCGCGATGGCGTTATCGGCGGTATCGGTCCGGTCGCCCCAGCCGTCCAGAATGCACAGGACGACGGGTTTCGGTCCTTTGCCCACGCGAAGCTCTGTCATTCGGTAACTCCAAGAGATGCGGGAACGCTCGTACCCTAATTATAATGTCTTTAGATTGCGTTGCGAAGAACGCCTAGCGCGGATTCGATTTAATCCTGATCGTATCCTGCGGCAGCGAAGAAGTTCTCGCATTCGGTGGGCGTGACTTTCTCGATCCCTTCGGCGATGGCGCTCCACAGTTCCTCAATGGTTCTCGCGGCGGCCTTTCGCAGCCACGCCTTGAGC